>Ga0208942_1000003_pt1 | contig 280862 bp, 252 predicted proteins | sample GreLakmeSU08MSRF_FD_187704 | JGI IMG/M metagenome (GOLD analysis project Ga0208942, IMG submission 187704) | Freshwater lentic microbial communities from great Laurentian Lakes, MI, USA - Great Lakes metaG SU08MSRF (SPAdes) | ecosystem: Environmental > Aquatic > Freshwater > Lake | place... | reverse complement strand
TACTTATACGCTCATTTTTTTTCTCCCCCTTAGTAATAGGATGTTCCGTATTTAAAAGTCCATTCGTACTTGTAAACTTAAGAAAGGAATGATTCCAACTAGGCATTTCAATAGGCGTATCACTATTAACAGAATCAACGACAATACCAGTACTTAATTGAATTCCAAACTTATTAAATAAAGGCGTGACGGATTTATCTATTGGAGCATGTTCACTAAACATAAGCAAGGATCCTCCATCGGATACCCATTCATGTAAAGCATTCAATTCATCTGTTGTAAAAGTAAATACATCAGCTTCTTTTTGCCCATCGAAAAATAACGAGAAATCTTCAGAACCATATTTAAATGGCATTGCTGTCAAAATAACTACAATGCTATAATTTGACAAATACTCCTTCGTGAATTGCATAGAATCGATCTTTATTTGATACCCATCGGAACTTGCAACATCAAACAAAGGTTTAATCAAACCTAACTCAACTGCAAAATTATGATGCCCTGCATCAATTAAAATTTTTGGGCCATAACCTTTCTTAAATTTTGGATGAACTAAATTAGCATTAAATGAACTATCATTATACATTTGTGCCTGAGATGTAATTGTAAATAGTAATAAAAATAGTAGGATTGAATTTTTCATATTATAAGGCTCAATTATGTTTATTTAATTTAAATATATATAAAATTATGGAAATACTAGGATATTTATTGGCAATAATTGTAGGTATCTCTTTAGGTTTAATTGGAAGTGGGGGGTCTATTTTAACTGTCCCTATTTTAGTTTATATATTGGGGGTTAATCCGCCTTTGGCAACAGCCTATTCTTTATTTATTGTAGGATCAACTGCATTAGTAGGTGGAGTTCAATCTGCTCTACAAAAAAGAGTTGATTTTAAAACAGTGATCATCTTTGGTATTCCTTCAATAGTGGCTGTTTATGCAACCCGAATGTGGTTAATGCCATTTCTACCAAATGAAATTTTTACTATTGGGTCACTGATTATTACTAAATCAATAGGTTTAATGTTATTGTTTGCTGTGGTAATGATATTGGCGTCGGTTACGATGATTAATTCTAAAAAAATTCAACAAACTGATGATAATTTACCTAGGGTTTATAATTATCCGATGATTTTTTTAGAGGGTACTTTTGTAGGGTTACTTACAGGCCTGGTAGGTGCAGGTGGCGGGTTTTTAATTATACCCGCTTTGGTATTACTTTTACAAATGCCTATGAAACTTGCTGTTGGTACTTCTCTTTTTATTATTGCAGCAAAATCATTAATTGGGTTTATTGGAGATCTACAGGGCAGCGAAATTATAGACTGGAAACTTCTAAGCATATTCACCTCATTTGCTGTTGCTGGTATTTTTGTAGGTATAATATTATCTAAAAAAATACCCAGCCAAAAACTTAAAAAAGGTTTTGGCTGGTTTGTTTTGGCTATGGGCATATACATTATTATAAAAGAATTATTTTTCAAATAATTATAAACGTTTAAAATGTGAGAAAGAAATACAGAAAATTGTTGTGTGCTTACCTGCGATATTCCTCTAGGCGAAACCTATTGGAATAATCAATATGATGCTAATGCTATAGGATGAGATCTGGGCCAGCTTTCTCCACCATTGAAAGTTTACATCGATCAACTTACTAATACAGGCGTACGCATTTTAATTATAGGTTCTGGTAATACCTTTAAGGCAGATTATTTGTTACAAAAGGGATTTACAAACATTAATGTAATCGATATTGCACCCACTTTGATAGCACAGTTAAAAGAAAAATATCTAGGCAATACAAATATCATATTAGGCGATTTTTTTAAACATAAAGGTGAATATGAATTAGTATTAGAACAAACTTTTTTCTGCGCCATTAACCCGTCCCTACGAAAAAATTATGTGGCTAAGATGAAAGAGTTACTTTTACTAAATGGCAAGCTTGTTGGAGTTTTGTTTGATTGGCAATTTGAACACTAGGGTCCACTTTTCGGGGCCTGTAAATATTAGTATGAGAACCTGTTTGAAAAGGATTTTATTTTTAACTTTTGAGTTTTGCAATAACTCGTTTGTTAAAAGATCTGGGCCAGAAGTATTTATTAATCTGACAAAAAAATAAAAGAATGGCGGTTAACATAAATTGTATAAAAATTTAGAACAATTATGAAAATAGAGCAAATTTATACAGGATGTTTGGCTCAGGGTGCTTATTATATTACATCTAATGGAGAGGCTGCTATCATTGATCCTTTGCGCGAAACAGCACCTTATATGGAGCGATTACAAAAAGACAATGTAAAACTTAAGTACATTTTTGAAACACATTTTCATGCAGATTTTGTGAGTGGACATGTTGATCTTAGTAAAAAAACCGGTGCTTTCATTGTTTATGGTCCTAACGCAGTTTGTGAATTTGATTGCATTTCTGCAAAGGATGATGAAGAACTTAAAATTGGTGATATAACCATTAAAGTGTTACATACACCCGGTCATACCATGGAAAGTACAACCTATCTCTTAAAAGATGCAGCAGGTAAAGACCATTGCATTTTTAGCGGAGATACCTTGTTTTTAGGAGATGTTGGCCGTCCGGACCTGGCGCAAAAAGCTGCCGATATGACCATGGAAGACCTGGCAGGAATACTTTACGAAAGTTTAAATAATAAAATAATGCCTCTGGCAGATGAAGTAATTGTTTATCCTGCACATGGTGCCGGCAGTGCCTGTGGTAAAAATATGATGAAGGAAACGGTGGATACATTGGGCAATCAAAAGAAAATGAATTATGCATTGAATCAACCCAATAAAGAAGCCTTTGTTAAAGCCGTTACCGAAGGTTTATTACCTCCTCCTGGATATTTTGGAATGAATGTAGCCATGAATAAAAAAGGCTACGAAAGTTTTGAAACCGTTCTTAACAATGGCATGAAAGCACTAACGCCTGATGAGTTTGAAGCTGCTGCAGAAAATACCGAAGCGTTGATACTGGATACAAGGGATAGCAGCGTTTTTTATAAAGGCTTTATTCCTCAATCAATTAATATCGGGTTAAACGGCGATTTTGCCCCCTGGGTTGGTACATTGATAATAGATATAAAGCAACCCATTTTACTGGTAACTGATTTAGGTAAAGAAGAAGAATCGGTAACCCGGTTAAGCCGTGTTGGTTTCGATAATGTTACAGGACATATACAAGGCGGCTTTGCTGCATGGCTGGAAGCTGGTAAAATAGAAGATGTGGTGGACAGAATTACTGCAGAACAATTTGCAAAAGAAATAAAGATTGGCAAAGATAAAGTTATTGATATCCGCAAAGACACAGAGTATGCAGCTGCACACGTTGATGAAGCATACAACAGGCCGCTGGCTTTTATTAATGAATGGGTTAAGGATATAAATCCCGAAGAGCATTTTTATATTCATTGTGCAGGTGGTTACCGCAGTATAATTGCAGCTTCTATTTTACAGGCCCGTGGCTATAGAAATTTTACTGAGATTGAAGGCGGGTTTAGCGCAATCAGTAAAACAAATGTTCCTGCAACAGATTTTCTATGTCAGAGTAAAAAAATGCCTGCATAATTATAATCAGCTAATTTTAAAACTAGTATTTCACTATGAGTATTTTAGAATTAATCAAACACCCCTGGCCTTGGTATGTAGCCGGGCCTTTGATAGGACTAACAGTTCCTGTTTTACTCATCATCGGCAATAAAGCATTTGGTATCAGTTCATCACTGCGTCATTTATGTGCTGCCTGCTTTCCAGCAAATATCCCCTTTTTTAAATACGACTGGAAAAAAGAAATATGGAATCTTTTTTTTGTGCTGGGTATTTTTTTGGGCGCTGTTATTGCTGTAAATCTATTGGCTGATCTGGAACCTATAAAAATAAATGCTAAGCTGGCAAGAGACTTAGCCGTGTATGGCATAACCGATTATTCCGGCATGGTGCCAAATCAATTATTTAACTGGCAAAATCTTTTATCTGTAAAGGGCTTGCTCATGATGGTGCTGGGTGGTTTTTTGGTTGGCTTTGGTACCCGGTATGCCGGAGGTTGTACCAGCAGCCATTCTATTATGGGTCTGTCAACATTGCAATGGCCATCACTTGTTGCTACCATTTGTTTTATGGTGGGCGGCTTTATCATGTCAAATCTTATACTTCCATTTATTCTTTCTCTTTAAAAAAAATAAAAATGCAAACAACAGATACAAATACAGATTTTCAAGTTCGTTCATTAGATGCCATATGTGTTAATGAAAGCTGTTTAACCCACAAGTGGTATCATAACATTAAGTACATGATTGTTGGCCTTGCTTTCGGAATTGTTTTTGTAAAAGCCGAGATCATCAGCTGGTTCCGTATTCAGGAAATGTTTCGCCTGCAGTCTTTTCACATGTACGGTGTAATCGGCAGTGCGGTAGTAACCGGTATTATTTCTGTCTGGCTCATTAAAAAAATGAATGTAAAAACTATTTATGGCGAGGCAATAACAATTCATCCAAAAGCTTTTAATAAAGGACAGATTTATGGTGGATTGTTATTTGGATTGGGATGGGCAATTACTGGTGCTTGCCCGGGGCCTTTATATGCACAGATCGGCTCGGGTGCTTATGTAATTGTAATAACTTTACTTAGTGCCATTGCCGGTACCTGGGTATATGGTTACTTCAGAGAAAAATTACCTCATTAAAATTCATACTGCATGCTTAATGGGCAAAACCAGGACAAAACAATACAGAGACTTTTAGCTGTAATAAACAAACTCATTTTTATGATTGTTGTTTTAGTTGCCGGTATCATTGCCATGCCTTTTGTTTTGCAATATGCTCATGATGCAGAGAAAACAAAAACTGAAAAATCAACTGTTGCAATAAAAGATACTATAACTTACTGGGTTGCTCCCGATATTAATACCATCACCGATTCTAATCTAAAACTACAGGTTGCGTATGGTAAAGAATTAATTGCACACACATCAAAATATCTTGGGCCACTGGGCTCAGTTAGTAAAATAACTAACGGAATGAATTGCCAGAACTGTCATTTGCAGGCCGGCACTGTTACCTGGGGCAATAACTATGGCTCGGTCGCTTCTCTCTATCCAAAATTCAGGGCAAGAAGCGGCAGCATTGAAAATATTTATAAACGGGTAAATGATTGTATTGAAAGAAGCTTAAATGGTAAAGCGTTGGATACCGTCGGTAAAGAGATGCAGGCTATTACCGCCTATATTAATTTTTTAGGATCGAATGTAGTGAAAGGTAAAAAAGCAGCAGGCTCAGGTTTTAAAGACCTTGCCTGGCTTGACCGTATTGCCGATACCGGAAAAGGGATGGCAGTTTATATTGCAAAATGCCAAAGCTGTCATCAGCAAAATGGCGAAGGTGTTTTTAACCCGGAAAAAACAGAATATATCTATCCTTCCTTGTGGGGTAAAAATAGTTTTAATGATGGCGCCGGTTTATACCGCATCAGCAATTTTGCAAAATATGCAAAGTATAATATGCCGCAGGGAACAACATATCAAAGCCCTCAATTAACCGATGAAGAAGCCTGGGACGTGGCTGCATACGTACTTACTCAAACAAGGCCGCACATCAATACACCAAAAGATTGGCCTGACATTTCTAAAAAACCGATTGATCATCCTTTTGGGCCATATGCGGATGCATTTACTGAAAAGCAACACAAGTATGGTCCTTTTAAATCCATTGTGGAAGAACAAAAGAAAAAAGAAGAAGTGGCAAAGCAAAAAGTAGCTGTTGTAGTGAAAAAATAAAATCATCCACATGGAAAACAACAGAAGAAATTTTATAAAAAAAATAGGGACACTGGGCAGCGCAGGCTTACTGGCTTCATCACCCATCATTGCCGTTGCAGAATCCATTGAAAATCGGGAATTGAAAAATAAATCAGCAGCTGATGATAAACCCTTTACCATCTGTATTTTACAAACAACCGATGTGCATTGCCAGGTACATCCACACGATGAATTGTTTTGGGAAAATGAAAAAGTTGTTTTTCGTAAAACTGGTGGCTATGCACACTTAGCTACTTATCTGCAAAATGAAAGAAAGAAAAACTCCGATACTTTTTTAATTGATACCGGAGATATGTTTCAGGGCAGCGAACTGTCTGTAAAAACAACCGGCAAAGCCATGGTGCCCATTTTAAATGCATTGGGGTATGATTTGTATTTACCGGGAAACTGGGAAGTGATCTATTATAAAAAAGCCATGCAAACTTTAATGGGCTCATTAAATGCACCAAAGGTTTGCGCCAATATGTATCATGATCTGGGAGACAGAAAAAAAGGGGAACTTATTTTTCCGCCTTATTATATCTGGAACATTAAGGGTGTAAAAATTGGGTTTATCGGTTATACTGATCCTTTGGTTCCTTTGCGCCAATCGCCCAATTACAGCAAAGGAATTATTTACACAAAGCCCGAAGAAAATCTGGAACATTATATAGATGTGTTGCGTAACCAAGAGCAATGTGTCTATGTATTCATTGTTGCTCATTTAGGATTATCGCAACAGATTTATCTGGCAAATATGGAAGCATGTAAAGGTGTTGATTATATTCTTGGTGGCGATACACATGAAAGGGTGCGCAAACCCATTCAATGTAAATACAGCAAAGTGGTGGAACCCGGCGCTTTTGGTTCCTTTGTTGGCAAACTCAATCTCACCATTAAAAATGGTAAAGTAATTAAAGATGATTATGAATTGGTTGAAATAACAGCCAGTATATTCAGGCCTTCAAATGAAATATCAGTGCTAATAAAAAATAATGAAAAACCCTTTGCAGATGAAATGTATAAAGTAGCAGGTTACAGCACCATACCATTATATAGATATTTTGTAGTGGAAAATCCCATAGATACCATGATATTGGATGCATTGAAATGGAAGCTTCCTGAAATAGATATCGTATTGTCAAATGGATTTCGTTTTTGTCCGCCACATACAACACCTGATCATACCGGCCATATCCCCATTACCTATGGATATATTTATGATATGTTTCCGGTGGATAGTACGGTAAGAACCGGTGCTGTAAAGGGTAAACAAATTTGGGATTGGCTGGAAAAAGAATTACACAATGTTTTTGCCAAAGATGCATCAGAACGGTTTGGTGGCTGGGTAATTAAATTTAAAGGGATGAAAATAACCTTTAATGCTTTTGCAGAAAAAGGCGAAAGAGTACAGACTGTTGCCATTGGAAATGCACCCATTGATATGGAAAAAGTATATAAAATCTGTGCCTGTGAAAGAGACGGCGACCCCGGCGATATGCTTTGTAGGATGAGAGATGTAGCTGATGCAAAAAACACTAGCAATACCCTGCATTTAGTAATGAAAGAATACCTGGCAGCCAATTCGCCGGTAACCCCAACGCCGCCTGTAAATTCAGATATACTGGATGCGCCACAAACATTGCTTACGCAGGTAACGGGAGTGGATTATAAGTTTCGCTGATTAAGTAAAGTTGCTTTGGCTTGCAACAATCAGCTGTAAATTCTATCAAAAGCAGCTTTGTACTTTTCCATAATTACCTTACGCTTTAATTTTAGTGTTGGCGTAAGTTCTCCGCTGTCAATGGTCCATTCATTAGGCAATAGTTCAAATTTTTTAATCTGCTCTACATGGTTAAAAAATTTATTAAAAGAATTAATCAACTCCTTAAATAATCCTAAAACCTTGGGGTGATGTATAGCATCTTCAATAGTTGTAAACGGTATTCCTTTATGCTGCATCCATTCTTTTAAATTGGTAATAGAAGGCACAATTAAAGCACCTACAAATTTTTGCTCGGCACCTACAACTATCATTTGCTCTACAAATAGAGATTCTTTAATTTTATTTTCGATGGGTGCAGGAGCTACATATTTACCGCCACTGGTTTTAAACAATTCCTTTTTACGGTCGGTAATTTTTAAATATTTGCCATCTTCAAAAACGCCAATATCGCCGGTATGCAGCCAGCTATCAATAATGGTTTCGGCAGTCAGGTCGGGCCTTTTGTAATAGCCCATCATTACACTTGGTCCTTTTACACAAATTTCTCCATCGGCCTCCAGCTTTACTTCCTGGCCTTCAATAACAAGACCTACGGTGCCAAATTTAGTACCTCCCTTTCTACGGCAGTTAACACTTATTACTGGGCTATTTTCTGTTGGCCCGTATCCTTCATAAATAGGAATACCGGCAGCAGTAAAAATTCTTATCAGTCTTACCTGGCAGGCTGCGCCACCTGTAACGATCAGTCTTATATTACCACCCAGTGCCTCCCGCCATTTGCTGAAAATTAATTTGTTCGCCAAAGCCAGCTGCATTTTATACCAAATGCCTTTTGGTTTTATATTATCGTATTCGTTTGCCAAAGCCACTGCCCAGTAAAATAATTTTCTTTTTATGCCGGTAAGTTCAGCACCCTTTGCCATTATTTTTTCATAGGTTTTTTCAAGCAGCCTGGGCACGGTTGAAAACAAAGTTGGTTTTACTTCTTTTAAATTTTCGGCAATGGTATCTAAATTTTCGGCATAATAAATAGAAGCGCCGCTGCTGATATAAATAAGCGAAACCATTCTTTCAAAAATATGGTTAAGGGGTAAAAAGCTAAGAGCCCTTCCATCTAGGTCATCGGTAAAAGGAAAACTCTTTTTTGCATTAATTACATTGGTAACAATGTTGCGGTGGCTGAGCATTACACCCTTTGGAGTACCGGTTGTACCTGATGTATAAATGATAGTGGCACAATGTTCGGCCTTAATAGTTGCTTTTACAGCTTCCATATTCTCAAGGTCAGCAGGCGTAATATCTGCTATAAGCGTTTTCCAGAATAGCACATCCGGTAAATCATCAAAACAGTACACATTCATTAAACCGGGCACATTGCTGCGTATGATATTTACTTTACCTAAAATTTCCTGCCCGCTTACAAATACATGTTTAATGGTAGCGTCATTAAAAATAAATTCAAGCTCATTTACATTGGTAGTAGGATAGATGGGGCATATGGCGGCGCCAATTTGCTGACAGGCCATATCCAAGATCAGCCACTCGGGCCGGTTTTTTGAAATAAGGGCAATCTTATCCTGGTTTTCAATGGTCATATCATTTCCACTTACACCAATTTTTAATAAACCAGCACTTAGCTTATTTACAATACTTTTTACTTCGGATGTGCTGTAGTTTATCCATTTTCCATTTTCCTTTCCGCTGAACATATCAGTCTTAGGAAATCTATTTAACTGAAAATCGATGTAATCAAAAATTCTAGATTTTTCATTCATAACACATTTTGTATTTATTTTTTATTACAAACACTTGGCTAAATAAAAATTAATAAAGAAGATATCTAAAGATTTATATGTTTTCACTTTATTTACCATTTACCATAGCCCAATAAGTATCACCGTCCTAATCAAATAGTAGGGTGTTACAATAGTCTACAATAACTAGTAAAATATTTTTTTCATTAATTTAAAATTATATGCAAAAAAATAAAAACTCGTTATAAATAAATCATTAATAATTCTTATTCTTCTTCCGCACTAGTAATTAAATTTGTTAGTAGACCATCTCTAAGTTTGGGTTCAAACCAGGTGCTTTTTGGGGGCATTACTTGGCCGCTATCGGCAATAGCAAATAATTGCTGTATCGTAACTGGGTGCAAACTAAATGCTACAGCCATTTCGCCACTATTTACTCTTTTCTCCAACTCATCTAAGCCCCTAATGCCACCGATAAAATCTATACGTTTATCGGTTCGTTGGTCTTTAATATTAAGTATGGGATCTAATAAATTATTTTGTAGAATAGAAATATCCAATACACTAGTTGGGTCTTTGGCATAACTGTTTTCATTTGCATTTAAACAATACCATTGATTATTTAAGTACATGCCTATATCATGAAGTTTAGCAGGAGAAAAAGCTTTTTTGGCAGTAGTAATTGAAAAATTATTTTTTATAGCAAATAAGAAATCGTCCTTAGTTAATCCATTCAAATCGGTAACCACGCGATTATAATCCATAATGTATAACTGATCGGCAGGAAATAAAGTAGTAAGAAAAAAATTTGCGCCTTCTGGTGCACCACCGCCAAGCGCTTTCCTTACCTTTGCTGCAGAGGCTGCTCTATGGTGGCCATCTGCGATGTAAGTACAAGGCACTTTTTCTTTAAATAAGGTTGATATTTTTTCAATTGTTTTCTCATCGTTAACAATCCAAATGGTATGTTGAATATGGTCGTCGGCTGTGAAATTATAAACCGAATTTCTTTCTTTCCATTTATTAATTAACGCATCTACTTCTGTAACATTTCGATATGCTAAGAAAACATTGCCTGTTTGAGCGCCTGTTGTTTTTATGTGATTAATTCGGTCTTCCTCTTTTTCAGGTCGTGTAAACTCATGTTTTTTTATCAAGTTTTTTTCATAATCATCTACCGAGCTCCCGCAAACCAAACCAGTCTGGCTCTTTCCATTCATCTGCAGTTCGTATATATAATAACAGGATTTATTTTCTCTAAATAAAATACCCCGACTAATAAAAGCAGTTAAATTTTCTTTTGCTTTTTCATACACTATTTGAGCGTGTACATCTATATTTTCTGGCAAATCAATTTCACTTTTGGTGATGTGTAAAAAACTAAAATTATTGTCTTGCGCTTCCACTTTTGCTTCTTTACTATTTAATACATCATATGGGCGTGAGGCTACTTTTTTTGCTAATTCTGCTGCCGGCCTTAATGCTTTAAATGGATAAATTGCTGCCATAACTTTATTAATTAAGTATAAGAAATTGAATTAGATATTATTGTCTGTAAATTCTTTTATTAGTTTAGTCAGCACAGCCACACTGCTTATTGGTAAAGCGTTATATAGTGAAGCCCTGAAGCCTCCAACCAAACGATGCCCTTTTATACCCACGATGCCATGTGTTTTAGTAAACTGTAAAAAAGCTTCTTCCAACGTTTTATCTTTCATTACAAAACATACATTCATCTTACTTCTATCCTCTTTATTAACTGTTCCCGTAAATAACTCACTATCATCAATAGCAGAATATAATAATGCTGATTTTTCGTTGTTCATTTTTTCTATGGCAGCTACGCCACCTTGTGCTTTTAGCCATTTTAATGTAAGCATGGAAACATAAATTGCAAAAACGGGAGGGGTGTTAAGCATCGAACCTTCTTTTATGTGATTTTGATAATCCATAATGGTTGGAATATTACGCTTAACCTTACCTAAAATATTTTTATTTACAACAACTAAGTTAACTCCAGCTGCCCCCATATTTTTTTGTGCACTTGCATAAATTAAATCAAAAGAATTAAAGTCGAGGACTCTACTAAAAATATCGCTACTCATATCTGCTACCAAACTGTTACTGGTTTTTGGTATCTGATGCCATTGGGTGCCATAAATTGTATTGTTGGTGGTTATGTGTAAGTATTTAGCATCGTTAGGCACAGCAAAATCTTTTGGGATAAAACTAAAATCACTTTCCCTACTACTGCATACTGTTTCCACTTTGCCAAAAAGCTTTGCTTCTTTAATAGCTTTGCTACTCCACACTCCCGTATCCGTATATGCTGCCGATTCTTTATCATCTAACAAGTTTATAGGCACCTGCATAAATTGGGTAGAAGCTCCACCATGTAAATATAAAACCTCATGATTTTTATCAAGCTGCATAAGTTCTTTTACCAAACTCCTTGCTTCATCTATTACTTCCTGAAAAATGCTTGTCCTGTGTCCAATCTCTAAAATGGATAACCCGGTATTATTAAAATTTAAAACGGCCTGAGAAGCCTCTACAAAAACCGACTTGGGTAAAATAGAAGGACCCGCATTAAAATTATGAATGATTGGCATGCTCATTAATTGATAAATGAATTTTAGGATGTAAAAGTACCCAAATCAATTCAATCAGCAGTTATTGTTCTTCGCGGCCAATCATCTTATTGCCTAAGCTCCATTGCTCATTAAGGGTTTTAAATTCTTGATTATCAGTGTTAGAAAACTTTTGATTAATCAATCCTTTTAAATCTGGCTGCCCTGCATTAACCCATGCGGTATACCAAAATGAAGCAATGGCATATATAGAATCTCGCATTCTACGCTCAACCATACCATTCAGTTTTTTATTGTAGGCAATTGTAAATGCGGCTGAATATTGACGAATTGTTTTGCCGTTTCTTTTTTCAAAAGCATATTTTTTATCATCAGCAAACTGAAGAGTAAGATCGCGTTCATATAGCAAAACAGTATCTGCAGCTTTAGCACTTTCAAATACCCGCATCCAAATAAAATCGCTAGGGATCTTAATGTAATTTGCTTTGCCAATAAAAAAATTAAATTCTTTCTCAGCTAATAATTCCGGCACCCTGCTTTCCCAAAAACCATGTATGCCTTTTTGATTGGTAAATTGCCCATTATGATTACTGCTAGCATGAAGTGGTACGTGTGCATCAGCAATATAATGACCTATCTCTGCACTATATCTCATAATAAGGCTAAAATTTTTTACCTTAAAAGCATCTGTTAAACGATATAACATGGTTTGTATATGCCAGGGCACTATGCCATGCAGCTTTAAAGTATCTACCCCAAATTTATCTACTGCATCATTCCATTTTTGTGGTAAATTATCATATGGGTGTTTACCATATTGATCTATATCAATATAATGTCTGGTACCTTCATCAGGTACCGCATATCTTCTTTTATCAGGGTCAATTGCATGCTCACTTAAGAAACTGATATTAGGTTTATATAAAACTAACATTTCGGGAGGCAATAAAAATACTGCGAAATAATTTATTTTTTGATGGGCATAAAACCCCCAGCAGTATGCACTGTAATGTAATGCTAAGAAAATAGTAAAAGCAGAAAAAAATTGAATAGCTTTTTTCAAGGGTAACAAATTAAGCTAATTAAATATACAGCTTTTTTGTTATTTATTTTTTTGTTTCATCTTCATCAATATCCGTAACGCCACCACTTACAGCAAATTTCATAGTTTGAGATGCACTAATATTGTCTATTAATTTTATTCTATTTTTTGGAATAACATATACATTCCCTGCAACTGAGTAAGCCATTGGCACATAAACGGTAACATAATCCTGGAGGCCAAAATCCCGCATGTCAGCGCGGGTAATAAATCCAAAACGCCACACATCATTATCGTCAATATTCGCCAATACATGTTTGGTAAATTTTTTATTTTCCCCGGCAAAAGCTTCAAAAAAATCACGCGTGGTACCGTAAATATGTTTTATACCAGGTGTTTTTTCAAGCAGCTTGTTAAAAAAACTAATAAATCGCGTGGTAATAAAAAATGAGCTAAAATAACCAATAATGATTAAGGCAGCTATAATGATTACAAAGCCTATTCCATAGTTTCTTACATGTACAAGTCCTTGAGAATCAGTATAAGTAAAAATAGGCAACATGCTATCAATAGACGATACAGCCCAAAATATAAAATAAGCAGTGATGGTTATTGGGCCTAAAATAAGTAGCCCCTGTATAAAATACTGAATCAGTTTTTTATAATTAAAATTATTAGCCATATTTATTTGTTTAACCCTGCAAAGATACTTTTTTTAAAAGGTATCTATAAAATCCTATTTAGCTAAAAATTAAAACTTGCGATGAAAAAAATAAAAAACTAATGGAAACTTTGGTTACATTAAAAGTTTCCTTAGTTTTGTGTTTAGATATGACTGAATCAGAAACAAAACAACGGATACAGAAAGGAGCCCATGACCTCGTAATGCATTACGGCATACGTAGCGTTAGCATGGACGATATTGCTGCAAACTTGGGCATCAGTAAAAAAACAATCTACCATTATTTTAAAGATAAAGACGATCTGATAGAGGCAGTTGTAGATGAAGTAATAGCTACAAATGAACTTGCCTGTAGTGAAGATATCAGTAAATCTGAAAACGCAGTGCATGAAATATTTTTGGCAATGGATATGATGGCTGAAATGTTTAAAACAATGAATCCTACTATTTTACACGATATGCAAAAATATCATCCTGCTGCTTTTCTTAAATTTTTAAAACACAAAAATGATTTTCTATATAACGTTTGCATTAAAAATCTTGAACGAGGGATAAAAGAAGATTTATACAGATCAGAAATTGTGCTGGATTTAATTGGCAGATATCGAGTAGAAACCATGTTTATACCTTTTAAACCAGATTTTCAACACAGTGTTCAACATAGTCTTGCCAAAATTGAAGAAGAAATTCTTATTCATTTTCTTTTTGGGTTAGTATCACTTAAAGGGTATCACCTAATAATAAAATATCGCCAACAACAAACTCAATTAATGACTAATAATAAAAAGTAATAATGAAAAATTTAAGGATCTATGTGGTGTTTATAATTTACTTGTTAATTATAAATGTAGTAGCAAACGGGCAAAAGGTAAATTCATTTACGGTGCAACAGGCAGTTGATTATGGTAAACAACATTCGGTGCAAGTAAAGAACGCATTACTTGATATATTAATTCAGAAACAAACCAACAAAGATATTACCTCTATTGCCTTACCGCAAATAAGTGGTAGAGCAGGTATAACCGATTATCTTGATATTCCCATCACATTGGTTCCTGCCGCATTTTTTGGAGGCACACCTGGAACCTACTCTGCCCAAAAATTTGGAACCAAATGGAATTCAAACGCAGGCGTATCATTAAGTCAAATCCTTTTTGATGGCCAAGTTTTTATTGCTTTAAAAGCCCGTAACGGAACCGTTGATTTTCAAAAATCCATGTTAAGTGTAACAGAAGATAATATTACATCTAATATTTACAAAGTGTATTATCAATTAGTGTTAAGTAAATCACAAACTGAACTAATTGATGCCAATATGGATCGTTTAAAAAAACTTAATCATGATATAAACGTGATGTATAATAACGGCTTTATAGAAAGAGTAGATGTAGACAAAATCACTGTACAGGTTGCTAATCTACAAACGGAAAAACTGAAAATAGAAAACATGATTAAAAACGGTTATTCTGGTTTAAAATTATTAATGGGCATGCCTATAATGGATACTCTTATTTTAATAGACAAGCTGAGTGATGAGCAGATAAGAGAATCTATTTTGGAAAATAGTCAATACAGCTATAAAGATAGAAGCGACTACCAGCTGATGATGGTAACAAATAAACTGAATGCATATAATGCACATCGCTATAAGCTAAGTCAAATACCCACCTTATCAATTGTTGGCGATTATAGCAAACAGGCTCAACGAAATCAATTCGACTTTGTTGGAAAGGGCGACTGGTTTACTAGCTCTTATATAGGACTACAAATGCGTTTCCCTATTTTTAATGGCTTTGCTATAAAAGCAAAAATACAGGGAGCAAAACTGCAGCTTAACAAAACCCAAAACCAAACAGAAGCCCTAGCAATTAGTATTGATAAGGAAGTTGCCGAAGCTAAAAATAATTTTACAACTGCCGTTGCTACTATGGATTATCAAAAAAAAAATATGACACTGGCAGAAAAAGTGTATGATCAAACAAAAAAAAAATATGAAATAGGTACGGGGTCAACTACCGAAATAAATACCGCACAATTAGATTTAAAAACTGCGCAAACTAATTATATCACAGCTTTATATGATGCCATTATTGCAAAAATTGATTTTTTAAAAGCTACCGGAAAATTATAAATTATAAAGACCAACAAAATAAAGATGAAAAAATTAACACAAACCTCTATCGCTTTTTTTTCCATGCTGTTAATAGCATCCTGCAACAATAGTAAAAAAAATGATGCGGCACTTATTAATGATAAAAAAGCTGCGATCGAAAAACTTAAAGCAGATAGAACAAAAACTGACGAAGAAATTAAAAAACTACAAGCTGATTTGGAAAAACTTGATAGCAATTCTTCTAACTCTGCTAAAATTAAATTAGTAGGTATTGCACTAGTAACCAGCAAGGACTTTAAACACTATATTGATCTACAGGGACATGTAGATGCTGAAAACATTTCCTATATCTCACCACGTGGTATGCCTGGCCAGGTTAAAGCTATTTATGTACAACAGGGGCAGCTTGTAAAAAAAGGACAATTATTATTAAAGTTAGATAATGCTATTGTAAATCAACAAGTAAATGCTGCCAAGCAACAACTAGAAGGAATAAAAACACAACTTAGTTTTGCCAAAAATATTTACCAGCGCCAAAATAATTTATGGGATCAAGGCATTGGCACCGAAGTGCAACTGATAACTGCAAGAACAAATGTAGAAAGTTTGGACAATCAATTAAAAGCTGTAAACGAACAGGTAAAAGTTGCTGTTGAACAATTAAATACATCTAATGTGTATAGTGATGTACAGGGCGTGGCTGATATAGTAAATGTTAGAATTGGTGAAATTTTCCAAGGGATGACCCCAATTGGCCCGCAAATTAAAATTGTAAATACTACTAATTTAAAAGTAGTAACTAATATTCCCGAAAATTATTTAACCCGCTTACACAAAGGTTCTGTTGTAGAAGTCAGTATACCCGATGCAAATAAAAAAATAACCTCTAGCATTTCATTAATTAGTCAATCTATTGATGCTACATTAAGAGGATTTGTTGCCGAAGCTAAGATTGCATCTGACCCTACACTTAAGCCCAATCAATCGGCTATTATGCGTATACTGGATTACGCAGCACCTAATGCAGTGGTAATACCAGTTAATACAATACAAAGTGATGAAACAAGTAAATATGTATATATATTAGCTAAACTAGGTAACGGTAAATCAATTGCTAAAAAAGTGTCGGTAATTATTGGCGAAGTATATGGCAATAACGTAGAAATAAAAGCAGGGTTAAAAGCTGGTGATCAATTAATAACCGAGGGGTATCAGAACATTTATGATGGACAAATAATTAATACACAGGGTTCTCTATAAATTTCCACAAAAGGATTACCTGGTAGAGCAAAAACTTTTAATAGAAGGTAATTAAAAAATGATGGGTTTAGAATATTGAAAAAGTTTTCAAATTATAAGAGTCTGTAAAGTTTACTTTTTTAATGAGAATTTAACCGAGACTTCAAAATTAATTTTATGAATTTTAAAGAAGAAATAAGCAGAAAATTTAAACAGTTTAGTCCTACTAGTTGGTCAATAGATAACCGTACGGCCATTTATATTATTGCCATTTTAATTTCCGCCTATGGTTTAATCCAGTTTAATAGAATGCCTAAGGAGCAGTTTCCCGATATTGTTGTACCCACCATTAGTGTAAGTACCATTTATGTTGGTAATTCGCCTAAGGATATTGAAAATTTAGTTACCAGACCTATAGAAAAACAACTAAAAGGAATTAGCGGGGCTAAGGTTAAAAAAATTACCAGCACATCACAAACAGATTTTAGCTTAATTGTAGTTGAATTTGATACCGATGTAAAAACAGAAATAGCAAAGGTAAAAGTGAAGGACGCTATTGATAAGGCTAAATCCGATCTCCCAAACGACCTCACCGTACAACCCAATGCACAGGAATTTGCATTTAGCGAAATGCCCATAATGTTTGTAAATGTGAGTGGCGATTATGACGGAATTAAACTAAAAACTTATGCCGATAAACTGCAGGACAAGTTTGAAGAACTTTCTGAAATTACACGTGCCGAAATTATTGGTGCACCCGAAAGAGAAATACAAGTAAATATTGATCCCTATAAAATGCAGGCCGCCAAAGTTAGCTTTATGGATATTGAAAATGCCATCAGCAGAGAAAACCGAGATATAACTGGAGGTTTGATTGAAGTAGGCAATATGAAGCGTACCATTAAAATAAAAGGACAGTTTACCAGCGCCTTAAATTTACAAAATATAATTGTACGAAGTAGTGCAAGGGGCGCATCTGTTTATTTAAAAGATATTGCTCAATTAAAAGATACCATTAAAGAAAAAGAAAGTTACGCTCGCCTTGATGGCAAAAATGTAATTACTATAAATATTGTAAAACGTGCAGGCGAAAATCTAATTAATGCTGCCGGAAAAGTTAAAGATATTGTGGCTCAAATGCAACAAGAGGAAGTCTTGCCTAAAGACCTAAAAGTATTTATTACCGGCGACCAGAGTAAGGCTACAGCAACTTCTTTTAAAGATTTAGTTAATACTATTGTTATTGGTTTTGTGCTGGTATTATTGGTACTCATGTTTTTTATGGGCGTAACAAATGCTTTTTTTGTTGCCCTTAGCGTGCCCCTTAGTGTTTTTGTTGCTTTTTTATTTTTGCCACTAGGCGATGCAATTATTGGAACACCAATAACACTAAATTTTATAGTATTATTTGCTTTGCTTTTTGGCTTAGGAATAATTGTAGATGATGCTATTGTAGTTATTGAAAATACACACCGTATTTATAATAATGGTAAAGTGCCTATTATACGGAGTGCCAAAGAAGCTGCCGGAGAAATTTTTATTCCAGTACTCGCAGGAACGGCAACAACACTGGCACCATTCTTTCCTTTGCTCTTTTGGAAAGGTATTATTGGTAAATTTATGATTTACCTGCCCACCATGCTAATCCTTACATTGGCCGCTTCATTGATTGTTGCATTTATTTTTAACCCGGTTTTTGCGGTAAGTTTTATGAAACCCGAAGGCAGCGAATTTGACAAACCTAAAAAAGAATTATTTAAGAAACCATTTTTTTGGATACTGCTTGTATTTGGTTTAGTACTCCATCTTTCGGGCTGGCATGGCTTTGCAAATTTTCTTTGGTTTATGGCCTTACTCGCTATTTTAAATCGATTTGTTTTTAGAGACGTAATTCATTTTTTCCAAAATAAAGTATTGCCTGCTTTAATGAAAAAGTATGAAACTTTATTACGCTGGGTTTTACAAGGAACTAGGCCTGCATGGTTGCTAGTGGGGTTATTTATTTTATTTCCGGTTTCTGCAGCGTTGCTATATTTACGTGGTAACGACCAAACTTTTTTTCCTAGTGGCGACCCTAATTTTATTTATGTGTATTTAAAAATGCCCGTAGGTACCGATGTAAAAACTACTGATAGCGTTACTAATTTATTAGAGAAAAAAGTTTACGAGGTTTTGAGAAAAGAAAATCCAGGAACACCCGGAAGTATGGTTGAAAGTATTATTGCCAATGTGGCTAATAGTGCCAATAATCCTCGCAGTAATAACCGCAGTATCCAATCTAATTTAGGAAGAATTCAGGTTTCATTTGTTGAATACGAAAAAAGACGTGGAAAACATACACTACCTTATTTAAGCGATATACGCGCCGCCATGATAGGTATTCCAGGTGCAAGTATTGAAGTGGCTAAAGAAGATAGTGGTCCGCCAACAGATCCGCCAGTTAACATAGAAATTTCAGGCGATAGTTTTGAGGAACTTGCAAAAGTTGCTACTAACTTATCTAATTATTTGGATACAAATCAAATATATGGGATAGAAAATTTAAAAATGGATGTTGATCTAAATAGTCCGGAAATTACTGTAAATATTGATCGAGAAAAAGCCATGATGGAAGGGTTGAGTACAGGACAAATTGGTATGGAAATACGTACAGCCGTTTTTGGAAAAGAAGTTAGTAAACTTAAAGAAGGCGAAGATGATTATAAAATTCAATTAAGATATACCGATCTGCAACGAAAAAGTATTACCGACGTGATGAACATGCGTATCATATTTATGGATATGAATACAATGATGGTGAAATCTATCCCTGTAAGTGCAGTCGCTTCTATTGATTATACAAATACATCGGGGGCTATAGCACGAAAAAATGTTCAAAGAACCATACAATTACAATCTAATGTACTTAACCCAACTATGACAGGGTTGGTTAATAAGCAGCTTGCACAAAAAATTACAGACTTTAAAACTCTTAGTCAAATACCCGTTGATGTTACTATTAAACTAACAGGACAAAGTGAACAAGAAGCAGAGACTAATAAATTTTTAATAACCGCTTTTTTTCTGGCTTTGGGATTAATTTTTTTAATATTAGTATTGCAGTTCAACTCTATGAGCAAACCCTTTATTGTATTAACAGAAATTTTCTTTTCGGTAATAGGGGTACTGCTGGGATATGCATTTACAGGGATGACTATTGCAACCATCATGTTGCTTGTTGGTGTAATTGGCCTAGCAGGCATTGTTATTAAGAATGGAATTTTGTTGATTGAATTTACCGATGAATTACGGGGTAGGGGTCTTAAAACAAAAGAGGCCGCCATCCAGGCAGGTAAAATCCGTATAATTCCGGTATTATTAACAGCACTTGCGACCATGTTGGGGTTATTGCCTCTTGCAGTTGGATTTAATATTGATTTTCTTTCTTTCTTTCAACATCTAAATCCGCATATTTTCTTTGGTGGAGATAGTGTTGTATTTTGGGGACCATTAAGTTGGACCATTATATTTGGATTAACATTCGCCTTTTTCCTTACTTTAATTATGGTACCTAGTATGTATATTATTGCCGAAAGATTAAGAAGACCAATGGAAAGATTTTATGGTACTAGGTATGTTGCTTTAATTGGTTTTGCAGGCCCCTTCTTCTTTTTATTTGTTGGCTTAATGTATTTGATAAAAAAAATACAAGGCAAAAAAGTGTGGAATGGCAAGTTAAAATCCCAAGCCTAAGACAAAATTTTTAGTTTTTAAAATAATGAAGTCGTTCAATTAATTGAACGACTTCATTTATGTATATTTATTATATCATTATATAGGCACATTATAATTAAATCCTTTTTTATATGGTAAAAATAAAAAAAATTCTTTTTGTTTGTATAGAAAATAGTAACCGATCTCAAATGTGTGAGGCATTTGCAAAAATTTTAGGAGATAATAATATAGAAGCATTTAGTGCTGGTAGTAAACCTAGCGGTATTGTAAACCTAAAAGCTATAGCGGCTATGAGAGAACTGGGTTACGATTTAAGTGTTCATGATAGTAAAAGCTTAGATGAAGTAAAGGTATTTGCTCCCTTTGATGTTGTAATTACGATGGGTTGCGGAGATGCTTGTCCTTGGATGCCGGCAAATTATTTTATAGACTGGCAGATACCTGATCCTAAAAGTATGGAACCTAAACAGTTTAATGAAGTAAGAGATTATATTGCAGACCAAGTAAAAAAATTACTTAAAGATCTAGAACATAAAATGCCTTCCCACTATTAGAGGTAAGGCATTTTACGTAAATATTTTATTTTTATTTCTTGCTAATCTTCGATAATAATCTAAGTATTTCCAGATACAACCAAACAATAGTAACCAATAAACCAAAGGCGCCATACCATTCCATATATTTAGGGGCACCCAACGCCGCACCATTTTCAATCATATCAAAATCTAAAATTAAGTTAAGTGCAGCCAAAGCCACTACAAAAACAGAAAAGCCAATTCCAATAGCACTACCCTCATGTAAAAAAGGAATTGTTATACCAAAAAAGCCAAGCGCAATGGAGATCATGTAAAAAATAGCAATACCGGCAGTTGCCGTAATAACGATAGCCTTAAATTTAGCTGTTGCTTTAATAATTTTAAAATTATATAACAGATACATCGCTATGGCGGTTCCAAAAGTTAAACCAACCGCATTCAACACAATGCCGGGTGCAACTTCTGCAAAAGCCGAGCTGTAATAAGCAGATATAGCCCCTACAAATAGACCTTCTAGTAAGGCATAAGCAGGTGCTAGATAACCTGCCCATTCTTTTTTAAACATCATCAATATAGCTACGCCTAATCCGCCAAATGCGCCAACATAAATCATGGTTTGCGCATTGTCTCCGCCTCCCAAAACTTCTTTCCATGCATAAAATGCAGTGCCCATTAACATTAAAAATAGAAAACCAAACTTTTGTAAAGTGCCATTTACAGTCATGGTATCCTCATAGGAACCTGTTTGATTAATTACCGTATCCTTAAATCTACTTTCAGATAAGGTAGGATTGCCAGATTTAAAAAAAGACATAGTTTAAAAATTTAGAACTTAAAGTTAAAGATTTATCTATTAAAAATTTGTTATTTTATTAGTATTATTGATGTGTGCCTCCGTAATTAAGTTCCTTATATTTGCAAAATGGAACATTTGCTACAAAAGATTGCAGCTTTAAAAGCCGAAATTGTAAGCTTTCAAGATGCTGATGCCGAAGTATTCCGTATTAAATACTTAGGTTCTAAAGGCCATGTGAAAATAATTATGGGCGAAATGAAAAACGTAGCTGTTGAAAATAAAAAGGAAGCAGGCCAGTTTTTAAATGAGTTTAAACTCTTTGCCGAATCAAAATACGAGAATTTAAAAGCTTCATCAAACAACGAAACTCCTGATAAGCTAAATGATATTGATCTAACCTTACCAGCTGATATACTTCCATTAGGAAGCCGACATCCGATTAGCTTGATAAAAAATAAAATTATTTCTATCTTTCAGCGCTTAGGTTTTGCAGTGGCAGAAGGGCCAGAAATTGAAGATGATTTCCACAACTTTACAGCACTTAATTTACCTGAAAATCATCCGGCACGCGATATGCAGGATACTTTTTATATATCTCAAAACCCCGATTGGTTATTGCGCACACATACTTCTAGTGTACAGGTACGTGAAATGCAAAAAGGAAATTTACCGATTCGTATTATTTGTCCAGGACGCGTGTATAGAAATGAAACCATTAGCGCTAGAGCTCATTGCTTTTTTCACCAGGTGGAAGGTTTATATATTGCCGAAAATGTTTCTTTTGCCGATCTTAAACAAACGCTATACTTTTTTGTACAGGAAATGTTTGGTAAAGAAGTTAAACTGCGTTTTCGGCCTAGTTATTTTCCATTCACAGAGCCAAGTGCAGAGATGGATATCAGCTGTATGATATGTGAAGGACAGGGTTGCAGCGTTTGTAAAAAAACAGGATGGGTGGAAATTTTAGGCTGCGGAATGGTACATCCCAATGTACTCGACAACTGCGGTATAGATAGTAATAAGTACACAGGATTTGCTTTTGGTATGGGCATTGAAAGAATTACCATGCTTAAATACCAAATAAAAGATTTGCGCCTATTTAGTGAAAATGATCAACGATTTTTAAAACAGTTTACAAGTGCCGTATAATATTTTAGTTTCTATAAAATCTAACATGATAAAAATCTTTTCTTTCTTTCTAATTATACTTTCTATAACTGCTCAAGCCCAAACTGCAAATGTTACCTGGGGCGATGAGTTTAAACTAAAAAAAGGCAGTACCGATTTAGAAGTTATACATACAGACAACACAGGTATTTATTTAAAAGAATCACACTTTGCTTTAAAAAGCTATTTTGTTATTGCAGCAACAGTAAGAGAATCTGCAACATTAACAAAACTAGGCACAGATCTACAAGAGCAGTACAGTAATAACTTTAATAAAGAATTAAAAGGTAAAGAATATGAAAGCTTTTTCTTTTTTAAAAATAAACTATTTCTATTAGCAACAGATTATAGCAAAAAATCGCAAACACTTACTCTTTTCGCTGCAGAAATTGATAAGGCGTCAGGTGAGCTTTCGGGCGATTTTGTAGAAGTTTCCAACTGGCAAAAAGACGATAAAAAAGAAGATATTAGCTTTAAGGCTACATATAATTCTGATAGTACAAAAATGGTTTTAGTAAGCACAGTAGAAGGCAGGCAAAAAAATAATTACGAAGTTCGTCAGTTTGATGAAAAAATGAAAGCAATAGGTAAGCCAATTGCAATCACCAATGAGTTTGATCCTAAAACATTTGTTTTGGAAGATATAATTTATGCATCAAATGGCAATGTGGTAATGGTAGGACGAGAATATGAATATCAAGAAGGCAAAAAGAAAAAATCGAAATATCTAGACTTTAAAAATTATAATATTCGTATTCATGATAATCAAGGTAAACAGGTAAACGAAATTAATTCCGCAATTAATGCAAAATGGCTAGTAAGTACTAAAGTAATGCAAATACCTGCAAAAGAGTTAGTATTAGCTGCGTTCTATAGCGACGAAAAAAGAGGTAGAGAAGTAAATGGTATGTTGGTACAAAGAATAAAACCGGAAACAGGAGAGATTATATCTACTAGTCAAAAAACTATTAATACATCCATGATTAGTACAATAGAAGATGATAATGCTGCTGATGATGATGAAGATAGCAGGAAAGAAAGAAAAGAGAGAGATAAGCTAGAGAAAATTCAAAATGAAGAAGATGGATTTTCGAGGTATATGCGTTTTCGTAATTTTATTTACACAGCAGATAATGGACTAGTTATTCTTGCAGAAAAATACAATAGCTACACATACACGACTACCACATATTCTGCCGGATCTGGTGGCATGGGAGGTAGGTGGACTACCACCACTTATCAAGTGTACGAATGTGGTGATATTATGATGAGCAAAATAGACGCCGTTGGAAACATTGGCTGGTTGAATATTGTACCCAAACAACAACGTGAGGTAATTCAAACTAGTTCAGGCCATAGTTCATCAGGTATCAGTTTAAGTTTTAATTTTTTTAGAGGAGGATTTAATTGGCCATTTTATGCAGGGTATGGGGTACTACCAGGAAATAATTCTTTAAACGTCGTTTTTAACGATCATAAAAAGAACGATAATGTTTTACAGCTTGGGCAAAAAGTAAAAAAAATAAGCTACTTTGGAAAATCAGACTGCTTTGCAATTAACTTAAATACTATCACAGGCAAATATACCCGCAGTAGTTTGTTTAGTAATAAGGATGTGCCAACTGCAATGCCTCGTCTTAGTTCTGTTTTAGGAAAAGATATGTATTTAATTGGTAAAGACGACCGGCTCTTAGGCAAAACAAAAATTGCTATTGCCCGGCTAAGTATAAAATAAATTTATTGAGTACTGAAATAAATACCATATGCGTTATAGGTGCAGGCACTATGGGAAGTGGTATTGCTCAAACTGCCGCACAAAATGGTTTTTATACCTTGTTGTTTGATATTAATGCGGAGGTTTTAGAAAACGCAAAACTAAGTATTCAAAAAAGTCTGCAATATTTATTAAATAATGAAAAAATTTCCTCAGCAGAAAAGGAAGCGATATATCACCGTATTAAATTTGTTACAGATACCAACGATTGCTTAGCCGATATCATTATAGAAGCAATTGTAGAAAAGGTTGATGCCAAGGTGGCCATTTTTAATCAACTGGCTGAATTAAACCATTCAGAAGTAATTTTCGCTACCAACACATCTTCCTTATCCATTTCTCAAATTCAAGCTAAAATCCAGCAACCACAAAGAGTATTGGGAATGCATTTCTTTAATCCAGCACCCATCATGAAGTTGGTAGAAGTAGTTAAGGGAGAACAGACAACAGATGCAGTTGCAGAAACGGTGTATAACCTTTGTTTACAAATGCAAAAAACACCAGTGATGTGTAAGGATATACCAGGTTTTATTGTTAACCGAGTTGCTCGGCATTATTATTTAGAAGCAATGAAACTGGTTGAAAACAATATCGCTACTATTGAAACTGTAGATGAAATTATGCAAGCAAGTGGATTTAAGATGGGCCCATTTAAGCTAATGGATTTAATAGGTATGGATATTAACCTTGCCGTATCCCAATCTTTATATGATGCCTGTAATGAAGCCCCACGTTTTAAGCCATCATCTTTACAAATTAATAAAGTCGCCAACGGAGATTTAGGGAAGAAAACAGGGAAAGGATTTTATTCCTATTAATTCTTATTATTTTGTAATTGCATAAACTGCAAATGAAGCCAATCAATGTTCTCCTTAATAATTACCACTGTCAACTTCTGGTAATGCAGCTTCTAAATGTTCATTTGCTAGTTTAAGCAGGTGTTTGCTTTTGATAAAAGTGCAATGCCTTTTAAGTACCATGCTCTGCTTAAATTTAACCCATCAAGATGAACTAGCTTCCCATCGGTACCCTCAAAACTTTTATTATCTTTTGATTTAAAGATGAGCATTTTCTGTTTAATATTTTCTGCAGTGAAATGCTTATTAAATAGGTTGTGTATTTCAGGCGAGACTCCTATATTTTGGGAAAGTTTCATTAGCCGAGCCAACATCCAATGGACATGCACACGACTATGCCAATCGAAACATCCAAAAAATGCAGGATGATATTTTTTGGGTGCCATCACATCAGTAATAGGATCAGCATTTACATTAGTTACTTTTGCAAAAGTATTACACCCCTCAGTTACAAGAAATTATAGAACGATGATAATCGCTTTTATAATTTTTTCAAATTCCATTTTTTAATAGTTGGAAAGCCTGTAAAAGTTTTAATAATGACTGGGGCGGTTAACAGTTTAATATTATCTTTTGCTTTAAGTATTATTTTATTTGCTGCATATAATAAAACTATTGTAAAGCCTTATAAACAACCTGCCTGTCTTAAAGTAACTGGCGTTATTGTTGTAATAGCTATGTTATATTTGGTCATAAAAGCAATAATATCGCTAATCATTTAATACGACAGTGCTGCATTATTATATCTTTGTAAAAATATTAGTTTATGATTTTGGTAACAGGTGGTGCAGGCTTATTGGGTACAGAATTAATAACTCAATTACTTACACAAGGGGAAAAAGTAAGAGCGACTTTTAATAATACACCCCTGTTGAATTTTAATTCTAAAAACCTACAACAGTTTAAATGTGATATTTTAGATGTAGTTAAATTAGAGGAAGTTATGCAAGGCGTGCAACAAGTTTATCACTGCGCTGCTATTATTTCTTTTAATCCCAAGCGCAAACAAGAAATGTTTAAAATAAATATTGAAGGAACAATCAATGTTGTTAATGCGGCTTTGGATGCAGGCGTAAAAAAAATGGTATATGTAAGTTCAGTTGCTGCCTTAGGAAGAATAAGAGAAGATAAGCCAATTAATGAAACGATGAATTGGACAGAAGAAACTAGTAATAGTAGTTATGGACAAAGCAAATACCTAGCGGAAATGCAAGTATGGCGTGGTATTGGCGAAGGATTAGATGCAGTGATTGTGAACCCAGTTATTATTTTAGGATCGGGCCAATGGAACACCGGCTCATCACAAATTTTTCAATCTGTTTATAATGAATTTCCTTGGTTTACTAATGGCACTACTGGATTTGTTGATGTGGCTGATGTGGCTAAATCAATGATTGCTTTAATGAATAGCCATATTTCAGCAGAGCGTTTTATTATTAGTGCCGAAAACAAAAGCTATGCTGAGCTGTTTAATTTAATTGCCAAAGCATTTGGAAAAAGACCTCCACATAAAAAAGTAACAAAAACACTGGCAAAAATTATATGGCGATTAGAAGCTATAAAAAGCTATTTCACTGATAAAGATCCATTTATAACCAAAGAAACGGCATTAACAGCATTAACAAAAGCTAATTTTGACAACAGTAAGTTTAAAAAGTGTTTTCCAGATTTTACCTATACAAAAATAGAAGATACCATTATAAAAACCTGTAGCATTTTGCAGAAAAATAGACGTATTAAATAAGCTAGATCAATCATTAAATCCACTATATTTATTATTATTTACCCATAACCTTTTCCCAAATTTGAGGTATTCTTTTTATCCAAACCAATTCCCTTCTAGCAATACCAGCTTCTTGGGCAGGGGTGCCCCAATACGTTTTGTCCCCTTCTAAATTACTAACAACACCTGTTCTGCCTAAAAGCACCGCATTTGCGCCAATGGTTAAGGTTTTATTTATAACTACCTGCCCCCAAATAGTTACCCCATCTTCAATATTAACTACCCCAGCTATCACCACATTTGCTGCAATTAAGCAATTCTTTCCAATTACGGTATCATGGCCAATATGCACGATATTATCCATTTTGGTGCCTTTGCCTATTATTGTATCATGAGTAACCCCTCTATCAATGGTACATCCAGCTCCAATTTCTACTCCATTTTCTATTATTACCCGCCCACAACTTGGCATTTTTTTATACCAATTTTCACGATCTTTTTTAGTGTTATAATAAAAGGCATCACTACCAATAATTGTGCCTGCTTGTATTACTGCCTCATCCCCAATAATACAATGGTCCATAATGCTCACATTTGGATATATTATGGTGTTTTTTCCAATGCTTACCTGATTGCCAATAAACGCACCAGGATAAATAAAACTTCCTTCACCAATTACTGCAGTATCGCTGATCATTTTAGTAGCGGCCTCAAATGGACGAAAATAATTTGCAATTTTACAATAAGCCTCAAATGGATTTTCAACAATTAATAAAGCTTTACCTTCTGGTACATTTGTTTCTTTATTGATAATAATAAAACTAGCTGCACTATTTAAGCACTTATCATAATATTTTGGATGATCTACAAAAACCAAATCTCCTTTTTCTACCTTGTGTATTTCATTAATACCAGTTACCAACTCTTGTGTGTTGCCCACTAATTTAGCTTGTATCAATTCGGCAATCCATAGCAATGAAACAGGGGTTGAAAATTTCATAATTATTTTTTTGCAAAGGTACATCCCTTTACTTTTATTTGATTTTATCTTAAAAACTAATAATTAACTCCATTTTATCCTATTTTTTACAAATTATTATTATTATTTTTATAATTGAAATAACCTAAAATAAGTTGTAAAAATTAATTGCAACTTTATAAATTTTTATAAAAAAATTAATAACAAAAAACATACAATAAAAATAATTTATCTACTAAAAAACTAGTAAATACAATACTTGTATGAGATTATTTACTTTTTTATTCGAGGTAAAAAATTTTTTCTAATCAATGGGTCTAACTTTTATTTGATATCTATATCTGTAACAAATGCAATAGCTTATCCACAACCAAAATTAAAATGTTAATAAAATAGTTGTTTATTTTTTTTAGTTAGCTAATTTATTTTTAATATTGTGAAGGGAATTTGGTTCCCAGTACTTACTAACCCATCTATATAGTAAAGCCCGACTCTAAAAAGTTGGGCTTTCGTTTTTTATTTATTGTCTATCTTAAATCTAAAATTTATAAAATCAACATGCGCGAAGTTGTAAGAAATAATTTTTTTATTAGCACTAATAAAGACAAACTTGATATTTCTTTTATTCAAAATTATTTAAGTAAAAAATCTTATTGGGCAAAAAATATTACGAATGAAATAGTAAAAAAAAGTATTAATGGTTCTATTTGTTTTGGTTTATATGTAAATAATAATAAAGAAACTGTGCCAGCAACATTAATTTTTGATAAGCAGATTGGATTTGCAAGAGTTATTACCGACCAGGCAACATTTGCTTATATCGCAGATGTTTTTGTTATTGAAAAATTTCGTGGAATAGGCCTATCTAAATGGCTAATGGAAGAGATTATGAGTTACCCAAATTTGCAAGGGTTAAGACGGTGGTTATTGGCTACCAGAGATGCCCATGGTTTGTATGCTAAATATGGTTTTTTGCCTTTAGATAAACCAGAGCTAATGATGAACTTCAAACCATTTGAAAATTATCCAGAAACTGACTCTTAATTATATCCTTAACTTGCAGGCTAAAATATAATACATGCTTAAATCAATGACCGGCTTTGGAAGGGCAGAACAAACAGTAAATGAAAAGACCTTTTTAGTAGAAATAAAAGCATTAAATGGCAAACAATTTGAACTTCAACTTAGACTACCAGCTTTATTAAGACCCTTCGAGTTTGAAATACGCAATACCCTTCAAGAGCATTTGGTTAGAGGGACCATCGATTGTATGCTTATTATTAAACAAAATGGCACTTCTAAACCCGTTAATATCAATACCGATTTGATTAAAGCCTATTATATCCAAATTGAAACATTAGCTAGCGAATTAAAAATTGATACCAACTCAGTCTTAAGCGCCATTCTGCGTTTGCCAGAAGTGATAACACCCACAAATGACATTTTAAGTGAACTGGATTTTGTGGAATTTAATAAAGTGTTATTAGATGCATTAAATAATTTAAATAAACATAGAGCAGAAGAAGGATCCGTTTTGCAAAAAGACTTACTAAGTCGTATTGCTATTATAAATGAGCAAGAAGAAGCTATTGTAAAATTAGAGCCCAACCGCGAAAAGAGAATTAAAGACGAAATAAATCAATTACTTGAAAAACATGTCGGCAAAGAGAATATTGATAATAACCGCATGGAACAGGAACTGATTTATTATATGGAGAAAATTGATATTCATGAAGAACAAATTAGACTTCGTCAACATTGTAATTATTTTAAATCAGTAATTCAGGAAAAAGATGAGGCGAAAGGTAAAAAATTATCTTTTATTTTACAAGAAATCGGTCGCGAAATTAATACTACGGGTAGCAAAGCATACGATGCCGATATTCAAAAATGTGTGGTAGCAATGAAGAACGAATTGGAAAAAGCTAAAGAACAAGTACTTAATATTTTATAATGTTAAATTAATTAAATAACTATACAATCAAGTATTTTAAGTAATGAAAATAAACAACTCAATTAAGCTTTATTTTTTACTCATTGCAAGTGCACAGGCACTACTTATTAGCTCCTGCACACAATTAGACGTGTTTGAAAAAAATACAGTAATACCTAAATATGAGTGGCAGCAAAGTTTTATTGCTTCTGGAAATTTTGTAATCACAGATACTATTTCAGCCTATAGTACTTACCTAGTATTACGCCATACCGATGCATATCAATATAATAATATCTGGCTGAATATTGCATTACAACCTCCAGGAGATAGTTTGCGCAATCAAAAAATAAACCTTGTGCTTGGCGATGATGTTTATGGTTGGGAAGGTACAGGGATGAATGATATCTGGGAACTTAGAAAATTATTAAGTGGGGCACCACGTAGATTTAAACAACCAGGGAAATATAATTTTAATATTTCGCAAATTATGCGCGATAACCCATTAATTAATATCATGAGTGTTGGATTACGAATTGAAAAGAAAAAAGATTAACAAAGTCTTTTACACAAAATCTGCTACTAAGCGGTTTTTAAAAAACATTTCTTTATTTTGCATATTATGAAAATAAAAATTATTGCACTCCTTTTTTTTGTATTTATTACCGCAGATACAATTGCTCAAAAACAACATAACGATTATATACAAAATGGAGAATTTGGAATTACTATTGGAATGGCCCATTATTTTGGTGATTTAAATACCCGTGCTGCCATTAACAGGCCTAAACCCGCATTAGGCGCATTTTTTCGAAAACAGTTTGGAAATTATGTGGGCGTAAGGCTAAGTGCCCGATATGCCCAATTAGGTTATAGTGATACCTATAGCAATAACGATTACCAAAAGATAAGAAACCTGAGTTTTAATACTAATATTTGGGAGATAGCCTTACAAGGAGATTTTAATTTCTTTAAATTTATTCCCAGCGACGCTAACTATTTATTTACTCCTTATGTAAGTTTAGGCGTTGGTGTTTTTACTTATGATCCTTTTGCTTATATCGACGGACAAAAAGAATTTTTACGTCCATTAGGTACCGAAGGTCAAGTAATTGGATACAATGGGAGAAAACCTTATAACACATTATCCTTATGTGTTCCATTAGGTATAGGCATTAAATATAATATAAGCGATAAAATCAATTTTTCTTTTGAGTTAGCTCACCGGTTTACAATTACCGATTACCTTGATGATGTAAGTACAACCTATATTGGTGCTACTAAATTTACGCCTGCCTCTATCTCTGCATTATTACAAGATCGCTCAATTGAAATAGATCCCCTTAATCCTTTAGGTGTAGAAGGCAGACAACGTGGCTGGAGCAAACAAAGAGATCAGTATATTATTGCAGAAGTTGGATTTACCTATAACCTAAGCAGCTACAGATGTCCATCTGCTAAATAACAAATCGCTATTTTATTTTTTATCTAAATAAAAAGAATTACTTTTTTGTAGTCCTAGTTCAAGTGTACTTAATATAAATACATCAAGTTTTTTCCTACAAAGAATAACGAAGCCTAAATTCTTATTATTCTGTGATGAGACCATGGTTATTAACACAATAAATAAACTATGGCGTTCATTTGCAACTGCGCTGATTTTACCATTACTATCATTAACAAAAAGGGAATTGTATTACCATTTCCAAATTATAGTTTGTCAACTGCAATGGTTACTTTATCCAATGTGATAAATTGTATTGCTACAAAAAGAGTAGGGACGATATTTTTTAAAAACTAAACAAGTGGAGCGCCAATGCCAGATATGCTCCTTTGTATTGTAATATATAAAATTTATCTTATATTATTAAAAATCAATTATTTATATCAAATTCAAAAGGTGAAAAAGTAGCTGTATTTAATAATATAAAACAGTTTAATATTAGAAACTTGCCCTCAGTTATATATTGGTATATAATGATTATGAAAGAAACGTCCTTTTCAGGAAAACTAATAAAGCTATAAGGTTTTTACTAAAAAGCATTTTTACGCTAAAATTTATTACTTTTGCCCACCCTAGTCAGGCCCTGTGCCTGACTACTCATTTTTAGTATTTTATGAGCCTAAAGGATAATATAGATATATCAATTTTGCCTAACCACATTGCTATCATTATGGATGGCAATGGAAGATGGGCAAAAGATAAGGGTGAAGATCGCCTCTACGGACATTTACATGGTGTAGAGAGTGTGCGTGATATTGTGGAAGGCGCGGCAGAATTAGGTATTAAATATCTTACACTTTATGCCTTTAGTACCGAAAATTGGGACAGGCCACAACAAGAAGTAATAGGGCTGATGGAATTACTGGTTGATACCATCCATAAGGAAGTCCCTATCCTAAATAAAAATAAAATTAAGCTTCATGTTATTGGCGATATCGATATGTTGCCCGATGCTGCAAAAGACGAATTAAATGACGCTATTAACGAAACCAGCAACAACAAAGGCCTTAATTTAATTATGGCGCTTAGTTACAGCAGTCGTTGGGAAATAGGACTTGCGGTAAAGCATATTGCAAAGGATGTGCAGCAAGGAAAATTAATGATAAGCGATATAACACAGAATACTATACAGCATTATCTTACTACTAAAAATTTCCCTGATCCAGAATTGATGATTAGAACTAGTGGAGAATATAGAATAAGTAATTTTTTATTATACCAGCTGGCTTATACGGAGCTGTATTTTACCAATACGCTTTGGCCCGATTTTAGAAAAGAAAACTTATATTCTGCTATTTTAGATTACCAAAGCAGAGAGCGCCGCTTTGGAAAAATCGGAGAACAGATAAAAAAAGCAGATTCTACAAATTTGTAGGATGCTAAAAGTACATAGGTATAGAGGGTATAAGGAATCGTTTAAATAACAATTAAATAAAATGCTGAAATATTGGCAAATAGAAGAAAAAACTCCGTTTACTTGTAAAAAACAATGATTTAGGATGAGGTTAACAAATAATTTTAATTATTGGGCTTAATTTGCCGCACGTAAAAACAAATTGATGCAGAGGATCTATAAAGTAATTTTAATTATTACTACATTGCTTTTGAGCAACCAGTTAATTTGGGCACAAAATGATACCACGCCAGTATCAGTAAATCCTGCTTTAATTGAAATATTTAGTTCTAAAATTCCAAAAGAATACAATATTGCAGGCATCACCGTTATTGGATCAAAAGCATTTGATGCAAACCTAATTATTTCAATTTCGGGACTGGCTGTTGGCGATAAATTAACTATACCGGGTACCGATGTTTTTGGCAAAGCCATTTCTAAATTATGGCGTCAAAATCTTATTTCCGATATTATAATTTCATTAACAAAACTAGAAGACAAAGATTTATATATAGCATTTACTATAACAGAAAGACCTCGCTTGGCCAGCTTTAAATTTGAAGGCATTAAAAAAGGTGAAAAGGATGACCTTGAGCCGAAAGTGGCACTTGCAAATGATAGGGTAGTAACCGAAAATATGAAGTTGAGCGCCATTGAGGCCATTCGTAAATTTTATTATGGTAAAGGATTTCGCAATGTAGATATACAGCTAAGGGAAGAATCTTCGGCTACTTTAAATAATTCGGTATCCATAATTTTTGTAATTAAAAAAGGGAAAAAAGTAAAAGTAAACTCAATAAACTTTAGCGGTAATAAAGGCCTTGATGCCCAAAAGTTGAAAAAGAAAATGAAGGGTACCAAGGAAATGAACCGAATTACACTTTTTCCAATTGAGGTAAAAAATCCCTTTGGCGATACCATTAGCCGCCCATCGTTTAAAAATTATATTTCAGATGTAGGCTTTATGTCTATTTCAAAAACTAGAGATTTTGTAGATCCTTATTTTAGAGTAAGGGGTTTTAGCGGAGCTAAATTTAACGAAATAAAATATATAGAGGATAAAGAAAGTGTTTTAAATTTTTATAATTCAAGAGGTTATCGAGATGCAGTAATTCTTAATGACACATCGGTTTTAGATGTTAGAAATAATCTAAATCTTTTTATCCAAGTAAATGAAGGAAGACAATATCGTTTTGGCAATTTATACTGGCGTGGAAATACGAAGTATAGCGATTCTATACTCAATACTATATTAGGTATTAAAAAAGGAGATATTTATAATCTGGATATCTTAAACAAACGCTTAGGTAAACAGTTATCTGCTGAAGGCGCAGATATAGGGAGCTTATATATGGATGATGGCTACCTCTTCTTTTTGGTAGATCCTATTGAAACCGCCGTTTATAATGATACCATAGATTTTGAACTACGCATGCGCGAAGGTCCTCAGGCTGTTTATGGAAACATTACCATCTCTGGTAATAAAAAAACAAAAGACTATGTAATACGTCGCGAGTTAAGAACTATCCCAGGTGAAAAATTTAGTCGCTCAGATATTATACGTACACAGCGCGAACTTGGCCAACTGGGTTTTATTGACGCCGAAAAAATTAATCCAGGGGTAGTGCCTAATGCCGAAAATGGAACCGTTGATATTAATTGGGGTATTGAAGAAAAATCTGGAGATCAGCTAGAGCTGTCAGCCGGCTTTGGTGGAGGTATTGGTTTAACAGGTACTTTGGGGGTGTCGTTTAATAATTTCTCTATAAAAAATATTACAAAAAAATCTACCTGGGATCCATTACCATCTGGCGATGGTCAAAAAGTAAGTGCACGAATTCAATCAAATGGCAAGGCATTTCGTTCTTATAACTTTTCTTTTACAGAACCATGGTTGGGAGGTAAAAAACGAAATTCATTTACAGTGGGCTATTCCAATACAAAATATGCTAATGCATATGATAATTCTGGATACTATTGTAAAAATTGTGGCGACACCTCTTACGTTAAAACAGCCAGTTTTAATATTTCTTTGGGTAAACAGTTGAAATGGCCTGATGATTATTTTAACTTAATTTATGCGATTAATGTACAGCGTTATAAATTGCGCAATTACGATAATATATTTAAAGGAATTAGAAACGGAGCATCAACAAATATTAGTTTAAAAATTGCATTGGTTCGTAATTCTGCCGGTCCTAATCCTATTTTCCCAACAGGAGGATCTAACTTTTTATTAAGTGGCCAGTTTACGCTACCTTATTCTTTAATGGGCATCACTTCTGGCATTACAAATACATATAAACTTCCCGAATTTCATAAATGGCGTATGAATGCAGAATGGTATGTGCCCATAGGATTGGGCAAAGGTGAGGATAAGAATAAACAGTTTATTTTAAAAGTTGCTGCTAAGTATGGTTTTATAGGCAGGTATAATAAAAATCTTCAAATTTCTCCATTCGAACGCTTTCAATTAGGTGATGCAGGGTTAAGTAATAATTTTGCCCTGTTGGGATATGATATTATTGCCCATCGCGGATATCCGGTTTATGATAAATCGAACCCAAGAATTAATACAGACGGAGTAACCCCGTCGGAGTTTTTTACTATTTTTAATAAATATACGATGGAGCTGCGTTATCCTTTTAGTACTAGCGCCGGAAGTACAATTTATGGCCTTGCATTTTTTGAAGCTGCAAATGGTTGGTACGATTTTAAAAGCTATAACCCTTTTAAACTTCGTCGTTCAGCTGGTTTAGGCTTGCGATTCTTCTTACCCATGTTTGGTTTATTAGGGTTTGATTATGGAATAGGATTTGATAGATACAATAATACAAGCGGTTTAAAAGGTGCTGCTAAATTTACCTTTATGTTAGGTCAGGAACCTGAATAAATTAAATTTATTTTTTAATAATTAAAATATGAAAAAAATATTAATTCTTGCAACTTGCTTTTTAATGCTTGCAACTAACATAGATGCACAACGCTATGCCGTAATTGATTCTAAGTATATTTTAGATAAACTACCTCAGTATAAAGAAGCTCAAAAATTACTTGATCAGTTTAGCGAACAATGGCAACAGGAAGTAGATCAGAAACAGGCGCTGATGGACAAAATGTTTAAGGAGTATGATGCAGAACAAGTTATGCTTAGCGATGCACTGAAAAAGAAAAGAGAAGATGAGTTATACAATAAAGAAAAAGAACTGAGGGATTTACAAAAAAAACGCTTTGGTTTTGAAGGAGATCTGTTTAAAAAAAGACAGGAACTGATAAAACCTATACAGGATAGGGTTTATAATGCAGTACAAAAACTGGCTGTAGAAAAACAATATGACTTTATTTTAGATAAAAGTGAAGGAATTACCGTTATCTTTGCCGACCCAAAGCTGGATAAAAGTGCTGATTTAATTAAAAATTTGGGGGTTAAATAAAAAAATTAATACAAACTAAAGTACAAACAATAGTAAAATAAATAAACAACTATAAATAAACAACAACAATGAAAAAACTATTATTAGGAGCTGTAATGGCATTTGGAATGTTAAGTGCCACAGCACAAGCAACAAAAATTGGCTATATCAATACTGATGAGGTAATGAGCTTAATGCCAGAAGCTGCAAAAATTCAAGCCGAATTAAACGAGTATCAGGTTTCTTTGCAACAACAAGGACAAACCTTAACAAAAGACGCAGATGAGAAGCGTGATAAATACTTTAAAGATTCAATAACTTTAACGCCAACCATGAAGGAAATTAGAAGAGAGGAGTTGGTTAAGCTATACACTCGTTTACAAAGTTATGATCAAGAAGCTCAAGAGAAATCACAGCAATACGCACAATCAAAAATAGCCCCTGTTCGCACAAAAGCATTGGATGCTATTAAAGCAGTTGCTAAAGAAAAAGGGTATACTTATGTTATAGATGATGCTTCTAATGTATTATTAGTTATGCCTCCAGCAGATGATTTGTTACCTTTCGTTAAAACTAAATTAGGCATCAAAGAACCCGTGCCTGCCGCACCAGGAAAATAAAATAAATAAAATATTTTTTATAAAAGCCTCCTGATTCATCGGGAGGCTTTGTTATTTTTGATAAATGAAGCAACAGCCAATAGGAATATTCGACAGCGGTTATGGTGGATTAACTGTATTGAAAGAAATTACAGCTAAGCTGCCACAATATGATTATACCTATTTGGGCGATAATGCCCGATCACCTTATGGTACCCGAAGCTTTGAAACCGTTTATGAATATACATTACAGTGCGTAAAATGGCTTTTTGATCAGGGTTGTCCTCTGGTTATTTTAGCTTGTAATACAGCTTCAGCAAAAGCGCTGCGTTCTATTCAGCAAAATAATTTAGATAAAATTGGCTCATCTAAACGTATTTTAGGTGTAATTAGACCCACAACAGAAATAATTGGAAAATATACTAAAACAGGCGGTATTGGGATTTTGGCAACCAATGGAACCGTAATGTCAAATTCTTATCCAATAGAAATAAAAAAATTTTATCCTCAGGTTAATGTATTTCAAGAGGCCTGTCCCATGTGGGTGCCATTAGTAGAGAACAATGAATACAATAGTCCTGGAGCTGATTATTTTATTAAAAAAAACATTGATAACTTATTAAATCAATCAGATAGTATTGATACGATTTTATTGGCTTGCACACACTATCCTTTGTTGATGGAAAAAATAAAAAAAGCTGCGCCGGCCAACGTAACTGTATTATCACAAGGAGAAATTGTGGCTAGCAGCCTTGCAGAATATTTGCAGAAACATAGAGAAGTAGAAGAAAAATGTAGCAAAAACAGTCAAACTTCCTTTTATACAACCGATTCCACTGAAGACTTTGATAATCGTGCAGCTATTTTTTACGGAAAACCGGTAATTTCCAGTCATTTAAGCCTGTAATTAATAAATAAATCTAAAAATGGCATAAAAAAATCAAAAAATTTAACCTACTTTTGCCGTCCTTTCACAAACAGCAGGGATGGTGCCCTGGTGAGTGTAAAAAATGAACTTGAAATTTAATTTGTAATAGCATCTTAATTTTTTAATCTGGGGTACAGAAAAAATTTTTTAGATGATATTATGCCAATAGAAAAGTTGCTGTATTAATATACTTTTCAATCGGTATAAAAGGAAAAAACTAAAACAATGCCAGGTAAAAAAAGAACGTATCAACCGCATAAACGCCGCAGAAAATCTGTTCATGGATTTCGTCAACGCATGCAAACTGCAAATGGCCGTAAGGTATTAGCAAGTCGCAGAAAAAAAGGACGTCATAGTTTGACAGTTTCTAGCGAACACGGAGATAAAAAATAAAAACTGCTGATTTCTTTAATGGACACTAGGTCAAAATAATTCAGTCCTTCGATTTAATCGGAGGACTTTTTTTATAAAATTAATACAACCAGTATATTAAGCGAATTAGTAATTTTGCTAAATTGAAAATCAAACTACGATATACATTTAAAAAAGAAGAAAAGCTTAAAAGCCGTAAAATAATTGAACAATTGTTTAAGGATGGTAAGTCATTTTCTAATTTCCCTTTCAGGGTATTGTGGAGGAATAACGAAGATGCCTCGGCTGCTCTACAAACAGGCTTTGCAGTAAGTAGTAAGTATTTTAAAAAGGCAGTCGACAGAAATAGGATTAAGCGATTAATGCGAGAAGCATACCGGCTACAAAAAAATGAATTACAAAGCCATTTAAAAAAAGAACATAAAAGTATGGCTGTATTTGTTATTTATATTGGAAATGAATTGCCAGAATACACCTTTATTTTTGAAAAAACAAGCTATGTGCTAAATAGACTATTTAAAATTACAAATGAAAACACTTAAACAAATACTAATTTTTCCATTTATTTTTTTTATAAAACTTTATCAGTGGATTATTTCGCCCTGGCTAGGAGCTAAGTGTAGATACACGCCAACTTGTTCGCATTATGGCATGGAGGCATTAAAAAAATATGGTCTAATTAAAGGTATATGGCTAACCATAAAAAGAGTAAGTAGTTGTCATCCATTTGGTGGACACGGGTATGACCCTGTGCCATAAATGTCAGAGGGTTCTAAATTTTATTTACAGCTTTTTAAAAAATATTAAATTATTTTAAAATCTTTCAGCCACTTTATTCCAGTTAACTATATTCCAAAAAGCAGCTAAATAGTCAGCACGTCGATTTTGATAATGTAAATAATATGCATGCTCCCAAACGTCACATCCTAAAATAGGATTTCCTTTTACTTCAGCCACATCCATCAGCGGGTTATCTTGGTTTTGGGTAGAAGAAACTTCAAGCTTGCCGTCTTTTACAATCAGCCACGCCCATCCACTACCAAATCTTGTCATTCCCGCTGCAGCAAATTTTTCTTTAAAAACATCAAATGAGCCAAATGCTTCATTTATAGCATCAGCCAATTTTCCGATAGGCGTACCTCCTGCATTAGGCGCTAGGCTATCCCAGAAAAAACTGTGATTCCAATGTCCCCCGCCATTGTTTCGTACTGCAGCACTAATACCTCCTGCGTTAGCAACTAATTCTTCAATGGTTTTATTTTCATTATCTGTACCTGCAATGGCTTTGTTCAAATTGTCCACGTATGCCTGGTGGTGTTTACTATGGTGTATCTGCATAGTGCTAGTGTCAATATGTGGCTCTAATGCGTTATGTGCAAATGGTAAAGCCGGTAAATTAAATGCCATAATATAATTGTTTAATTTTTTTTGAAACTATTGTGATTTGTTGACACAAATTTACGGCATCTATTTACTTAGCAATATTAAAATGAAGAAAATAACGTTAATTAATTTTACGTTTTCGGGAATTTATACTGGGTCTGCACAAAAATCAATAGAATTGGTAGGCTTAATTAATAAAATCCATGTGGTTGTTTAAAACAATAATTCAAGTAAAAAATTAACACCTGAAAATGATAGTGCATCTATCCGATTATATCCAAACCTAGCCAAAAATAAAATGCAAATTGAATTAAACGGATTTAATCTTGGATAAATAAAGGATACAACTTGTTGATAATAATGGCAAAATAGTTAGAGAAGAAGAGCTGCTTGTATTTATTGGTAGTGAAATCATAATATTAATATTTTTAGAAAATCCTGGGGTGTGTTTTTTATGATTGTAAGAAGGAAAAAAATGCTAAGGTAAATACTAATAATTAAATAATTATCGACGGGCTTTAAAAAAATCTTTCATTAGTTTGGCACATTCATCTTTTAAAATACCTCCGTTTAATTCGGTTTTTGGATGATAGGGGTTATTTGCGCCACAACATTTTTTATAACCATTTTTTTTGTCGTCAGCACCGTAAACTATTCTTCCTATTTTACTCCAATATAATGCACCGCTGCACATTAAACATGGCTCTAGGGTAACATATAAAGTTGCGTTGGGTAAATATTTACTACTTAAAAAATTAAAGGCAGTTGTAATGGCTAGTATTTCGGCATGTGCAGTACTATCACTTAGTAGCTCTACCTGATTATGAGCTCGGGCGATTATCTGATTATTTATTACTATAACCGCACCTACTGGTACTTCTTGCATTTTATAAGCTTTATGGGCTTCTATAAGTGCTTGCTGCATATATTTTTCATCAGTCATACATAATCTTATTTATTACTTGTACAGTAAAGCTAGATATTAAAAATGCTTATGTACTGGTATTGCAAAAATAGTATATGAATTAGTATCTTTCCATAAATTTAAATGTAATGGACAACTTAATGCAACTGCGAAATTATTTTAATACGGGAATTACAAAATCCTATTCCTTTAGAAAAGAGCAATTAAATAAATTACGAGCTGCGGTTAAAAAATATGAATTGCAAATTCATGAAGCATTGTATAATGATTTAAAAAAGAGTGCAGAAGAAAGCTGGGTTACAGAAACAGGGTTTTTATTATCAGAAATCAGTTATACCTTAAAACATTTAAAAACTTGGATGCAGCCCGAAATGGTTCCTACTAATTTGCTTAATATGCCATCAAAAAGCTACGTAATGCAAGAACCATTAGGTATTATATTGGTTATAAGTCCTTGGAATTACCCATTTCAGTTATTAATGACTCCTCTGGCAGCAGCTATAGCTGCAGGTAATTGTGTAGTACTTAAATCATCAGAATTTGCACCAGCAACATCTATAGTAATGAAAAAAATTGTTGAAGAAACTTTTGATAAAAAATATATTCAGTTTATTGAGGGCGATGGGGCTACAGTAATTCCAGCAATGATGAATAATTTTACTTTTGATCATGTTTTTTATACAGGAAGTACTGTTGTTGGAAAAATAATTTATAAAATGGCAGCAGAGAAACTGGTGCCTGTAACATTGGAACTTGGTGGTAAAAGTCCTTGTGTTGTGGAAGAAGATGCCAATATTAAAGTTGCAGCCCGAAGAATTGCGCTAGCTAAATTTACTAACGCAGGTCAAACCTGTGTGGCTCCAGATTATTTGCTAATCCATGAAAGTAAAAAAGAGGATTTTATAGAAGCAATGCAACACGTGATTCAAAAATTCTTTAGCCATAAACCCGAAGATTGTTATAACTATGGAAAAATTATAAACGAAAAACAATTTGATAGATTGTTAAAGTATTTACAACAGGGTAAAATCAGATATGGCGGAAGATCATCTAAAGAAAAACTTTTTATTGAACCAACTCTACTAACAGATGTTAACTTAAATTCGGATATAATGAAAGAGGAAATATTTGGTCCCATTCTTCCCATCATATCTTTTAATACAAAAGGCCAGGCATTAAAAATTATAGAGCAAAATAAAAACCCTTTAGCATTTTATGTCTTTACCTCAAGTAAAACAAAAGAAAAAGACTGGCTTAATACGGTGGCATTTGGTGGGGGATGTGTAAATAATGCCAGCTGGCATCTAACCAATCATAATTTACCTTTTGGCGGCAGGGGATTAAGTGGCAGCGGGCAATATCATGGCAAATCATCTTTTGATACTTTTAGTCATAAAAAATCAATAATGAAAACACCTACCTGGTTTGATCCGGCAATAAAATATCCGCCTTTTAAGGGAAAGATAAAGCTATTTAAAATGTTAATCAGGTAGTATTTAAAGAACGAAATAAGATCTATAGTTTTTAAAATAATGGGAACAAAAAAAACATATCGAAAATTTAAACGAATTTTAATCATTCTATTTATTTTATCAATTACATTTTATGGTTTTGTCAAAATATCAAACAACAATACAAATAATATGACAGTAAGACAAAAAGTGCTAAAAGCCGTTTATCCTATACTGATGTTGATTGCCGGTAAAAAAGAAATAAACACCAAGAATATTACACATCAAAAATCAATGCCTATTATTTCTTTTTATACTTTAAAGGATACTGCCATAGACGGAACTATTTTTGATTTTGAAAAGTTAAAAAGAAAAAAAATTATGTTGGTAAATACAGCATCAAACTGCGGCTATACTAGTCAGTATGGTGACCTACAAAAACTGAGTGAAAAGTATAAAGATAAACTGATAGTTATTGGATTTCCTGCCAATGATTTTAAAGAACAAGAAAAAGGAAATGATGCAGAGATTGCTGCATTTTGTGTACTTAATTTTGGAGTAAGTTTTCCACTTATGCAAAAAAGTGTGGTTATAAAAAATAGTTATCAGAATAAAGTATATCAATGGCTTACAGATTCAACAAAAAATGGTTGGAATAACCAGCCGCCATCTTGGAATTTTTGTAAATATATTGTTGATGAGGAGGGGAGGCTTACCCATTATTTTGGTTCAACCATTGAGCCATTAGGTAAAGAAATTAAAACTGCACTGAACTAGCAAAACTATTTTTTTACATGTTATAATGATTTAAACAAACTTAATTTTAATTTACAAATTACGGTAAACATTTGCAGGGCTTTACTTTTCTATAACTTTACCCCACCTTCACATTAAATAGGGCACTTTTCATGATAATTAATTAATTCTATTGTCGTTTTTTCAAATGCATAGCCAGCATACTTAATTACAATTTCATCTAGTATAGCATCTATCTCTTCTACCGTTTCTAGGGTAACTAATTTATATCTATATTCCTTAATGCCCGGTAAGCCTTTTAAATAATTAGTATAATGTCTACGCATTTCAAAAATTCCCACTTTTGGTCCTTTCCATTCATAAGATTTATGTAGGTGTTTTTTACAAACAGCCACCCTGTCTTCAATAGAGGGAGAAGGTAAATGTTGACCTGTTTTTAAAAAATGCTTTATCTCATTAAATATCCAAGGATAACCAATAGCGGCACGACCAATCATAATACCGTCAATGCCATATTTGGTTTTATATTCTAGTGCTTTTTCCGGGCTATCAATATCTCCATTTCCAAAAATGGGGATCGTAATTTTAGGATTATTTTTTACTTTTCCAATCAGCTCCCAGTCGGCCTGCCCTTTATACATCTGTGATCTTGTGCGTCCATGAATAGCTAATGCCTTAATACCTATATCTTGCAATCGCTCGGCAACTTCTTCAATATTTTTTGTATTTTCATCCCAACCAAGTCGGGTTTTTACGGTAACCGGAAGCGAAGTTGATTTTACAACAGCACTGGTAAGTCGAATCATTAAATCAATATCTTTTAATACCCCCGCACCTGCACCCCTAAGCGCTACTTTTTTTACTGGACAACCAAAATTAATATCCAATAGATCAGGATTTGTAACGTCTACAATTTTTGCTGCCAAAGAAAGACTCTCTTCATCGCCTCCAAAAATTTGGATACCTATCGGTTTTTCATAATCAAATATGTCTAACTTCTGCCGGCTTTTAATGGCATCACGTATCAATCCTTCGCTGCTGATAAATTCGGTATACATTAAATCTGCACCATGATCCTTGCAAACAGCACGAAAAGGGGGATCGCTTACATCTTCCATGGGAGCTAGTAATAATGGAAAATCAGGTAATTGTATAGGACCTATGTTTGGCATTTTATTTTTTTAATCTTTTACTCATTGTATATTGCGATGACAAATTTACAAATAATCAGCATAGTTATGGAATATAGGAGTTTAAAAGGATTTAGCGGGCTAGGGCAATTAGGCATTTTGTTAGCTTTTTTAGGGGCTGGATTAATTATGGCAACCGGACTACAGTTTATTATAGGATATCAGCTAATACCTTCTGGTCTGCCTGCCGATAAAATAGGAGAGGCGATGGTTGAAGCTTTTACGCAATCAGAAAATATTTCTGCTGCACGATTTGCTCAGGTAGCAGGCACTTGTTGTATTATGTTTTTTCCCGCCGTTTTTTTTATGTTTGTTTGTTTTGGGAAAAATATTTTCTGGCTGGGGTTTAATAAGCATATAAATTCAAAACAAATTTTATTAGGATTTTTTATTATTTTTTTAGCAAATATAATTGCAAACCCCTTAGTAGATTTGAGTAAAATGGCCTTGTCTTATTTTCCAGATATTTTTGCTTTAGGCAAACGAATGGAAGATGCTTATACAGAGCAGGTAATTATATTAAGTAATTTAAAAAGCTGGGGCGAGTTTTTAATGGCTATTGTAATTATGGCATTTTTTCCTGCACTTTTTGAGGAAATATTATTTAGGGGAGCGATACAAAATTTATTAGAGCGCTGGTGGAGAAAGCCATTATTAGCTGTAGTTATTACTTCCTTGCTTTTTAGTTTAATTCACATTTCGGTATTTCTATTTTTAAGTAGGGCTGTACTTGGTTTTGTATTAGGGTTGATGTATCAACGAAGTAAAAATTTATGGGTAAATATTATTGCCCATTTTTTAAATAACACCGTGGCAGTCATTCAGTTGTTTTGGATTTCGAACCATTCAGAAAAAATAGAAGTAGATAAGCTAGACCCTAAAGTTCCATTCTGGGGTGGATTAATAGCCCTTGCAATAACCTACGGCATATTTTTATTATTCGAGAAAGCATCAACTCCAAATAGAAAACAAATTGCTTTTGAAGAACAAAATCTTCTAGAATCTGTAGATGTTTTACATTGTAACATCGGTCATTTAAAATGAATAATATTAGTAATATTGGCACTTAATTATCAAATATTTAAAACGAGAGCATTAACTGCATTAATTTTTGCGGTAGTAATGCTCATTGGATTACTTTATAATTTTTGCAGTTTTTTATTATTATTTACGGTTATACATTTTGGTTGCTGGTACGAATTTATTAAATTAATAAAGAAGAGATATACAGATAAATATTTACGCTATAGCCTACTTGGACTCCTTTATATTACATTGCCATGTGTATTAATAATTTGTTTGTACAATCCAACTACAACTATCATTGGTTTAACAAAAAGATTAATTCCATTAATGATTTTTGCTAGTATTTGGATAAATGATACCATGGCTTATTTTGTTGGCTCTTTTATTGGCAAAACCCCCTTATCAAAAATATCGCCTAAAAAAACATGGGAAGGGACCCTTGGGGGAGTCGCTTTTTGTGTTGTTATAATGGCTTTATTGGGTTATTATATTCCTGTTGCAAAAGTAATCGCTATACCATATTGGATTTGCATTGCAGCTATATGTGCCATTTTGGGCACCGTTGGTGATTTACTGGAAAGTAAATTAAAGCGTATGGCCAATGTAAAAGATAGCGGTAGTTTTATGCCTGGGCACGGTGGATTTTTAGATAGATTTGACTCATTACTGATTGCTGTTCCTGTAGTTTGGGCTTTTGTGTATTTTTTTATCTAGATTTTTTTAAATCACCCTATTGCTCACCTCTTAGTCTTAAAACATAACTCGTTATCTTTGCACCTTAATTTTTACATAATGACCATACACCGAGAAGGATATAAAAGTATAGTGATTGCTACTTTAATTTTTGTAGCCATTAATGCATTAACCTGTCTTTTATTCCCCTATTTAATATGGCTATGCGTTATTATTTTCTTTAGCACACTTGGATTACTTATTTTTTTAATTTCTTTTTTTCGCATCCCAAATCGCAAACTAACTATTATTGAAAGAGCCGTAGTGGCCCCAGCTGATGGAAAAGTAGTAGTAATTGAAGAAGTTATTGATGTCGAATATTTTAAAGACAAGCGCCTGCAGATTTCTATTTTTATGAGTCCGGCCAATGTGCATGTTAATCGTAATCCAATTGATGGCGAAGTGGTATATAATCAATATCACAAAGGAAAATACCTGGTTGCTTGGCATCCAAAATCATCTACAGATAATGAACGTCATTCTGTTGTTATACAAAAAGATAATGTGGAGATATTAGTTAAACAAATTGCAGGGGCTTTAGCTAAACGTATTATAAATTATTTGCAAGTAGGACAAAAAGTAAAACAAACAGAAGAAATGGGCTTTATTAAGTTTGGCAGCCGTGTTGATATGCTTTTGCCCATTGGCACCAAGTTAAATGTTACACTAAACCAGGTGGTACAGGGCGGCGTAACCGTAATTGCCATCTTGTAATTTTAACAGTTTATGATATCAATATTGTGCAATTTTTGTCTTAATTTTGTATTAGCGTATAAAACAAAAATATATAATCATGAAGAAAGTAATTTTATTAGTCACTGCATTTTTATTTGTAACCGGAATAGCTTTAGCTGACAAGGGGAAAAAGAAAAAATGTGCAAAAGGTAAAACCTGTTGTTCAAAAGAAGCAAAAGATGCACAAGCAAAAGAAGGAAAAGCTTGTTGCAAAGATAAGACAACAGTTAAAATTTAATTTTGTCTGCTGCATCTAGTTTAAACCTTTTTAACCGGAAGGTTTTCTATGATTATGAATTAAAAAATAGCTTCCAACTCTTTTAAATGGGTAACGGTATAAGTTGGTAATATATCAGGTACTGCATTAATATAGTTTACAAAAACTGTATCCATACCAGCGTTCATTGCGCCTTGTATATCGGCATCTAGATTATCCCCTATCATAATACTTTTGGCTAAGGTTGCTCTTGCTCTTGCAATCGCAAAATCAAAAATTTCTTTTTTAGGTTTTAAGCTATTGCTTCCTTCAGAAGTTATTACATGTGTAAAATATCCACTTAGATTACTGTTTTTTAATTTACTCCACTGTGTTTTTTCAAAACCATTAGTAATTAAATGTAAGTCATAATTTTTTTCTTTTAAATAATTTAAAATTTCAATGGTATATGGAAAAAGTATTTTTTTTGTTGGTAATATATTTAAAAATTGACTACTCATATCTTTTGCAAGCGGTTCATCTGCAATTTTAAAATCTAGCATGGTACGCCACATACGCTTCCATTTCAAATCCTCTGAGTTTATCAGTCCTTTGTGATATTGGTTCCATAGTATTTCGTTGTGAAATAGATATTTTGGGTAAAAATCTTCAAAACTTATGTTAATCCTGCTGTTTAGGTTAAAAATGCTATATAATTCTATTAATGTTTCTTTTGCATTGGCATCAAAGTCCCATAGGGTATGATCGAGGTCGAAAAAAAGATTTTTGTAATGATTCATTATATTATTGATACAAAATTATAAAAAACAGATACTAAATTTACTTATTATTGCAAGATAACGATTTAACGAAATAATTATGAACATCATAATAACAGGTGCATCAAAAGGTTTAGGAAAAGCCATTGCAGAAATATTTGCAGATGATAATCAAAGCCATACTTTTTTTCTTTGTGCCCGTAATAAAGAAGTGTTGGAAATAACAGGCAAGGAATTACAACATCGTTTTCCTAGAATAAACATGTATACAAAAGTATGTGATGTGTCGGATAAGGAATCGATGCAAGAATTTGTATCATGGATATTTGGACTCACAAAAAAAATTGATATTCTTGTAAATAATGCAGGTATATTTTTACCGGGCAGTGTTCACAATGAACAAGATGGGGTATTAGAAAAAATGATGGATGTATATCTTTATGGCACGTATCATTTAACCAGATTATTGCTACCCAAAATGATGCAAGTTAAAAGCGGACATATTTTTAATATTTGTTCCATTGCAGCATTACAAGCTTATAATAATGGTGGGACATATAGTATTAGCGAATTTGCTAAGTACGGCTTTAGTAAAAATTTGCGTGAAGAAATGAAACCATACGGCATCAAGGTTACGCATATATTGCCAGGAGCGGCTTATACTGATAGTTGGAGTGGCAGTGGAATTGATCCTAAACGCATAATGGAAGCGGCTGATATTGCTAAAATGATTTACGCTGCTGCACATTTGTCGCCGCAGGCTTGTGTAGAAGAAATTATTATGCGGCCGCAATTGGGGGATATTTAAATAGTTATTATAAACTAGACTATTAGTTGTTTTCTTCTGATTATTTTTGCCAGTAAAAAACTAAGTATCTAAGTCAATACTAATTTCTTTCAAAGTAGAATGAGACTTGAATTAATCAAAACTAAATTTATAGCCCACACCTCTTACAGCATGAAAGTAGACAGGGTCTCGACTATCTGCTTCAAAATATTTACGAAAGGTTAGAATAAAATTATCAATAGTTCGTGTAGTTGGATATACGTTGTAACCCCAAACGGCTTGTAATATCTTTTCACGAGTAACCACTTCATTTTTATTTTCAATTAAAAGCTTCATTAACATTAGTTCTTTTTTTGTAAGAGAAATTTTTTCTCCAGTTTTTGTATATGCTTCTGATGCTTTGAAATCAATTTTATTTTTTCCAAACTCATATATTTCTGGTATTGGCTGTTTAGCACTAAGTCGTTCACTCTTTTTAATTAGGTTATTTACTCTAATTAGTAATTCTTCTAGATTAAAAGGCTTTGTAAGATAATCGTCGGCCCCCTTTTTTAACCCTAAAACCCTATCGGCGCTACTATTTCTTGCACTGAGCATAAGAATAGGAATCTCCTGGTTGCTTAGTCGTATGGTTTCGCAAACGGTAATACCATCCACTTCGGGCAGCATTATATCTAGTATAATTAAATTAAAATATTCTTTTTGTACAAGTCCTAAAGCTTTGGCCCCATCAAATGCCCCAGTAATTTCATACCCTTCCATTTCTAGATTTAATTTTAGGGCTTCATGTAAATTTTCTTCATCTTCAACTAGTAAGATGGTAAATTTTTTATCTGACATACTTAAAGCGTATTTTTTTATATTGAGGAATTTAGTGTAACTGTAAAAATAGCACCTGTTGGGTTATTATTAGTCACAGTAATGTTTGCATTGTGTTGCTTTGCAATATTTTTACACAAATATAGTCCCAGCCCTGTTCCTTTTGACGCTTTGGTAGCTGAATTTCCCACCCGGTAAAATTTATTAAATATTTTATTTTTTTCTTCGTCTGCAATTCCTATTCCCACGTCTTTAACTAAAAAAATAATTTTATTATTATTTTCTGATAATAAAATAGAAATTAGCGAATTTCTTGAGCTATATTTTATGGCATTATTGATTAGGTTGTTTATTAGTATTTGTAATAATAACCTATCCCCATTAATAAAAATATCGGGTGCTATCGCGGATTCAATTATTTGTTGTGGGTAGCGTACAATAAAATTCTGCAAACATTTATTAACTAATTCGCTAATATTTGATTCTTCATAGGTAAATGGATATCCACCAGCTTCAATTTGAGAAGAGAGGAGCATGTTATTACAAAGGGCATCTAGCCGATTAGCTTCTTCTAAAGTAGTTTGTAAAAGTCGTTGTTGTTGTTGCTCATCTAATTTTCTTTTTTGCATGGTTTCCAAATTTAGTTTGGCAACCGAAATAGGGGTTTTTAACTCATGGGTTATGGCAATCATAAAATTTTGCTGTTGTTCACTTATTTTCAACTCTCGCCTTACTACCCTAAATACAAAAACTGCGCCAGTTATAATCAACAGAAAAAAGGTAATACCTTCGCCCAGGTATTGTGTCTTTTTTCTTTTTTCTAACGAATTAATTTTATTTAATGTTACAAAATTTTTTTTATCTGTTTGATTTAATTGCGCCCTCTCATACTTTGCCATTAATGTATTTTGCCGGTTAAGAGCAATAAACCACCATATTAATGCAGCTAAAATATAAGTCAATAAAAAACAATACAGTACAAATATTTTCTGATTTTTTTTTGATTTAGATGGCATAGTAAAAATTAAGAAAAGATATTAAATAAGCGGGTAGTAACCGACTGCACACTAAAATTATATTAGTTTCGCTTATCCAAACCCCAGCTCAGCTTGTTACGCAACGTTTGTAGAAAATTATTTTCATTTAATCGGATTAGATTGATGTCAAAACTTTCTTTTCTTATCGCTAACTGAATTTCTTTGTTTACTAATTCACGCCGACTGTCTAGCGAACATAAAAAACCATCTGTTCTTCCTTCTACTTCAAAAGAAATAATATTATTATCAGGCACAACAATTGGACGAATATTGAGATTATGTGGCGACACCGGCGTGATCACAAAGCTGCCGCTATCTGGAAATACAACCGGTCCGTTGCAACTCAATGAGTAACCTGTTGAACCGGTTGGTGTAGAAACAATTAGCCCATCGGCCCAATAAGTATTTAAAAATTCACCGTTCAAATATGTATGAATTTTTATCATAGGTGATGAATCTTTTTTGTGTAGGGTAAATTCATTTAAGGCATAGGGCGCATCACTAAATAAAGGCATGTTAGCATCCAAATGTATCAGCGTTCTTTTATCTAATACATAAGTTCTATTGACGAGTGCCTGTATCGCCACGCTTAAATCTTCTTTTCCAATATTTGCTAAAAACCCGAGCCGTCCATAATTTATTCCAACCACTGGGATGCCGCTATCCTTTACTAAGGTCACGGTATCTAATAAGGTTCCATCGCCACCAAGACTAATTACAAAATCTATACTTTTATCTAGATCTTCGGATGAATTAAATGTGGAATATTTTGCATTGGTATTAATTGCTGAATAAAATTGGTTAAAAAAATTTTGATAAAACACGAGTTCTACACCACTTAATGCAAGTTTATCTATTAATTGAATAATATCTTGTTGCTGATTGTTTTCATTTCCTCTGCTATAGATTGCTATTTTCATGCTTCGCTATTTTTACCTTAAGACGAAAAATTATTATTTTTAATTTTATTAAAAACCAGATTAATTGTGCAAAAATAAACCGTTTTCTTTTAGTTGATTAAAACTGTATTCTAAACGTAGGTTTATATCGTACAAGGTAAGAATATCTATGCCAAAACCGCCTGAATATAAAATTCGATTATTTAGATACGCATCGTTATTTTTTTTATTATAGACATATCCTATATCAGCATACGTTTTTGCAAAAATAGTAAAAGGTATTTTTGTGAATATCTTTGGAAATAACGTGAAAGGAATGTTAAAAGAAATTATTTTTTTCTTAATATTCGATTTAATTAAGATTGTTGCTAGCCCATCAATCACATAGTATTCTAAACCACGTAAATAATTTTCGTCATAACCTAATCCTTGTTGGTTTATATAGGCTTGGTTAAAAGGAAGTTTTATTTTACCGTTAAAGCGTACGCCGCTGTACCAACCTTTACCCCAATTACTATATTTATTTACACTAGCGTCTAACTGTAGCATATTAATGCCACTTTTAAATTTTAATCCTCTTTTTTGAATTGATATAAAAACTGCTTTACCTGTTAAAGGGTATGAGCTATTATTTACATGTGTATATTGAAATATATAATTAAAATCTAAAATATTTATTTTAGTAACTGGTTCGTTAAAATATAGTGGATTATATTTTAACGAAATTATTAAATCATCAATTTTTTGATGCATGTAACTTACTGTAAAAATATGTTTTGTAAATAAACCTTTTCTAATTGTAAAACCTATGTTGGCAAATAGGGTATTTCTGCTAAAATTAGGGGGTTTATAAAAAAGTGGTTTATTGGCCGAGTCGGTCTTGTATATGATTTCTCTATTTTGAAAATAACCTGCACCAATTATAAATCCATTATTTAATGAACTGTTACGGTATGGGTTGCTATACAAAAAAGAGATATTTCTTGTATATCCGTTTATTAAGTAGATACGCAGCTGATCTCTTTGCCCTCTTAAGTTGTAATGAACAAACCGTAGTCCATAATTTACTCGATCAAAATTTGCATGATTTGTTTTATACCAGTCATTAAAATTTCGACCAACTAGTTGAAACTGCGGTACAGGATAAAAATACCAACGTTCTGTTACCTGTACATTAACGCTAATATTGTTACTATCAATTATAAAATAATAAAGTGTAACATCATTAAACAGCGTGGTGTTATAAATTTGTATTCTCGCCTGTTCTAGCTCTTTTTGCACTTCATTAATTAAAATGGAGTCGCCTTGTTTAAATTGTATTTCACGATAAACAAGGATATTTTTAGTTTTTTTTGTACCAGCAATAACAATATTTTTTATACAAACTTTAGCCACAAGACTGCTAAAAAGTGATGAGTTATTAATTAAACTGTCATTATTTTTTTTAAGTACTTGTGTATAAGATAATAGGGAACATAAAAGAATTATACAAAAGCAAATTATTTTCTTACAATTATTCATTACTAAAACAGCTTGTTTTACAAACAGAAATTTAATAAAAGGAGGGTAAAACTAGTATTTAAATATGTAAATAGTGCATAAGGTGACGATAATTTTTGTGAATGTCATTTTCAAAATTTTCGTTTCCAAAATAGTGAATTACATCAAATTCATACCTTTCAAATGTTGCTACAATAGTTGAAATTTCTTTTTTATTTATATGTAGTGTAACCGTAAGCATTCCTGTTTCGCTATGTATAGTAATATTTAAATGAAGTATGGTCGCATCATTACTTTCAATGATTCGACTTATTTCGGAAATAGCGAATTGATTACGTTCCATTTCCAGTACTATAATACCACCTATTTCGTTGGCGCCTGCAAAATTACCAATAGCTTTTAATAGATCATTAGTAGTAATAACACCCAACAGTACGTTTTCGTCATTTACAACAGGAACTACTGTACTATCAAATTGATTACTGCTGTCAACAGCTTTTAAAAAATGTTCATTATCATGAACAGCTGCTTGAATAAAAAATTCTTCCATGAGCTCAATGGGCATTTTAGTGTCTTTCAAATCTAGCAAATCATCTTCGCTAATTAACCCTAAAAATTTTCCACCTTCAACAACGGGCAAGTGAGTTACCTTAAAATCGTTGATAAGTTGCAATGCTTTACTTGCCGAATCTTTTAGCTGAAGCCTAGGAATATTGTTATTAATGAGTTCGATGGTAAGCATGTAAATGGTTTAGGTTAGTAAGTGCTATAATCATAACGTAAAATGTATATTTTAAAGTATATCGGGTCATTTATTTTAATTTATACTTTGTAAAAGATACTAGTTTATTTAACATTACACCAATAAGTATGTACAATATGCAATATTATTGAACTATTGCAGCAGGGGTTTTTAATTTTGTTAAAAACACATCAAGTATTTTATTAAACTCTTCTGGAACCTCCATCATAGGAGCATGCCCGCATTTATCAATAAAATGTAATTCACTATTTAGGATAAGGCGGTTAAATTCTTGAGCCACATGCTGTGGTGTAATTGTGTCATTATTACCCCAAATTAAACAAGTTGGTTTTTGTATCTGATTAAGTTCTTCTCCCAAATTATTGCGTATAGCACTTTTTGCAAGAGCAATTATTTTTATTACTTTAATTCGGTTATTAGTTATTTCAAACACTTCATTTACCAATTCATCGGTAGCTAAGGAGGGGTCATAAAATGTAAGTCCTGTTTTAGTTCGTATGTATTCCTTATCGCCACGTTTGGGATAACTATCTCCCATGCCGTTTTCAAATAAGCCCGAACTTCCGGTTAAAATTAATGACTTAATGTGCTCGGGATGTTTTAAAGTGTGCACAAGGGCCACATGACCACCTAAAGAATTACCCAGCAAATGAATATTATTGTAATGGCGGTGCTGAATAAAACGATAGACAAACTTTTGCAAGCCACTTACAGAAGTATGTAATAAATCAAGTTCTAATAAGGGCAAAAGCGGAACAATAACTTTATTTGTTTTACAAAAATGTTCAATAAGAAATTGGAAATTACTTAAAGCACCAAATAAGCCATGCAGTAATAATAAGGGTTCACCTTCGCCTTCTTCAATAAATTTGAATTTTCCGTCTTGTTTTATTTCGTAATCCATCAGTAAATAAAAGTTATTCAATAGAACTAACTTCTTTAATCATAAAGTTAGTAAATGAGTGATTAGGCCTAAAATTACGTTAAATAAAATAAGGATTTAAATTAATGCTGAAATTTATTTGATAGTGAATAAAAAAAAATGCTTAGCTCGCTAAACATATCTTTAAATAAAGGGATAAACTTACCCAAATTATCCATCACTTTTTGCCCCAAAGGCTGTATAAAATTATAAGTTTGTGATGTTTTAATAACCTCGGGTTGCAATAATTGTAGTTTTTCGGTGTAAAAAATAAAAACACTTAAAATAACCAGGTATAGTAAAATATATAAAAGTATGCCCCCAGCTCGGTTAAGCCATCCCAGTAAAACAATCTGAATGGCTTTTTCGATTATTTTACCACCCATATTTACAAGTAATATCACTATAAAAAAAACAACTATATATGCTAAAAATGGCAACCATTTAGTCGAAATATTTAAACTGCCTTTTAAGTATTCTGCAAATACCGATGAGAGCTTTAATGCTGCGGCCATCCCAATAATAAATGCAATTATGGAAAAAATAGCAACAATTAATCCCCTTTTATAACCTTTAAAAATGGCTATTAAAATAGCAGCTAAAAAAATTAAATCAATCAGCATAACCTTGCATTATATTCTTTAAAATGGATAAACAGGTATAGTTTTTAATTAAACGGTGAGTAAATTTTTAACTAGTAAGTTAACTACTTTGCCATCAGCTTTTCCGGCTAATTGTTTGCTAGCGATGCCCATTATCTTGCCTATATCAGCTGGTGACGAAGTTCCATTTTCGGCAATTATTTTTTTAATAATTTCTTTCAGCTCTGCCTCATCTAATTGTTTTGGGAGAAATTTTTCTATTACAGCCATCTCCTCTTTTTCTTTAATAGCTAAATCTTCGCGTCCTTGTTTTTCAAAAATTTCTAATGAATCTCTGCGTTGCTTCATCATTTTTTGTAAAAACTTTTGTTCTGTTGCTTTATCTATTTGTCCAGCTGCACCTGGTTCTGTTTTTGCTCTAATAATTTCTGCCTTGATTGAACGTAACGCGCGCAAAACTGACTCATTCCTAGCTTTCATAGCCTCTTTCATTTCGGTCATTATTTGTTCTTCTAATTGCATATTGTAAAATTTAGTTTTTTGGGAGTATTTCTTTATTATTACAACTTTTGTTCTTTTAATTGTATTGCTCTCCATTTTTCAAAAAATTCTTTAGCAAATTTTTTCATATCATCACATAGCTCCTGCTGCTGTGTAGCTTTTTTAAAACTATCGGCCATACCCATCAACATTTGATAATAGAAGTCGCTCATTTCATCTACCATCATATCCTTGGTCCATAGGTCAATACGCAGTGCCGTTTTATCAGATGCATCCCAAAAGGCAATACTCATAGCTTTGGCTTTTTGCACCATATTAGCAGTACTGTCGCTGGCTACCCAGTTTATCTGCTCTGGTATTTTTTTAGGGTCAAGAAGTACATCTATTTTTATTGTTGACTGATTCATAATTTATTCAATGGGTTATTGCTATGTTTATTTTTTATTTACTGCAAAATTAACTTAATTTAATTATGGAATGCTTTTAGAATAGATTTCATAAAGAACTCGGCCGATTTATCCTTCTGGTATTGATTTAAAATGGCATAGCCAGTTATAACGAGCTTTCTGGCTTTTTCTTCATCTTTAAAAATTAGCATCATATTTTCGGCAATATCTTTAAAGTCATTGGGTATAGTATATAAGGCTGCTTCGCCTAAAATAATAGGGAGTGCACCAGTATCTGCAGCTATTACAGGAACGCCACATTGTATGGCCTGCAATGGGGATATCGAAAAATCGGAATATAAAACAGGATGCACTAGCGCATAGGCTGCACCAGTAATTTTAGCTAAATTCAATATTGATAAATCTTCAAGCAGCTTTACTTCCATTTTGTAGGTATAATTCTTTAATTCTTTTTTAAATGATTCATTAGCTTTGCCTGCAATTAGCATCATCATGTTACTTTTTTGTCTTTTTTTAAAAAAAGAAAAAGCTTTTAATAAATTAATAATATTGCTACCCTGATTAATATCTCCACTGAATAAAAAATAAGATTTACTCTCTGCATATTTTTCTTTGATGTACTCTTTTTCTTCCCATTCTATTGGTTTAAATAGCTCGTTAATACTAGGATTAATAACAGTAATATCAATTGCGTTTATTTTGTAATGGTCTGCAATTATTAATTTAGAATATTCCGATACAGTTACAACATTTTTTGCTTTTACTAAAAAAGCTGGAGTAAATCTTTTATAAAATCGGACTTGTGATTTTTTTATAAGTTCGGGCTGTTGTATAAAACGAAGATCACTTACCATTAAAAGTTGTGGTATTTTAGTTCGCAAAGAACAGGTCCCATCCATACTTATAAAAACATCTGCTTTGTGTTTTCTAAGTAAAGTTGGTATTTTATAATTAAGCCAATATCGTAAACCTAAGCTGTTATTAGTTTTAGGGCCAGCAACCATGGGCAGCACATTTTTATTAAATTTTAATTTTTCATCATATGGGCCATCAAAAAAGTATACAAATTGATGCTGGGGAAATTTGTTAGTTAGCCCATCAAGTATTTCAAACATAAAAGTTGAATAACCTTCTGGCTGTTCTTCTTTTTTTAATCTGGTATTAACAGCAATAATCATGTAAATAAAATAAGCAACAATTAAGTGTAAATGGAATTAATCTATTTTATAACTTTCAGCTTTACCATTTCAATACGGGTATCACTTACATTTAATATATCAATTTCGTAATTGCCAATAGTAATATGATCTTTTAATATTGGAATTTGCTCATGGTTTTTAATAATATAACCCGATAGAGTTTCCGTTTCTTCATCATCAGGAAAAATTAATTTATATTTTTCCGTAATAAAATCTAGTTCTATCCGTCCACTAAAAATATATTCATTGCTACCTAATTGCTTGTCAACAAATTCTTCTGTATCGTATTCGTCTTTTATTTCTCCAAATATTTCTTCTAGCAAATCTTCCATTGTAACAATGCCAGCGGTGCCGCCAAACTCGTCAATTACCCAAGCAATAGATTTCCTTTCTTTACTAAATTTATTCATCAAGTCGGTAACACGCATACTTACGGGCACAGTAGGTATGGGTAATAAAATTTCTTTTACCGATGCCGGATGATTAAACAGATCTAGCTGATGTATATAACCTATGATAGTATCAATATTTTCTTCATAAACAACCAGTTTACTCAAATGTGTATGTATAAATTTTGTTTTTACTTCTTCCATCGAAGCGTTACTTTGTATTCCTTTAATTTCTCTCCGTGGTATAAGGCATTCCCGCAATTTTGTTTCGCTAAGTGCTAAAGCGTTTTCAAATAACTCCTTGTTTAATTCACTACTCTGCTCTTCTTCGTAATTTTTACTTTGCTTAATAAAGTGCTCTAAATCCACTTTGCTAAAGATGTCTTTTTTGTCATTTATTTTTACATTTAACACGTATTTCAATATCCATTCTGCAGTATTTACTAAATTACTACCTATCGAAGAAAACATCCAATAAAATAGCTGAACGATTATACTGATGCTGTTTGAACTAAGTATGCTGCTGTTGCGCGCTCTAAAAAAAGCTTTGAATAAAAATTCAATAAAAAGAACGATTAGTGTAGAGAGTATAGTTTCAACAAATAATTTAATATAATCAACAGAATTAGTAAAAGAATCAGGCAAATTATCTTTAATCCATAACCAGATTGGCGAAAGCATATCTACAACTAATAAACCATAAACTACAAAAACAAGATTGATGCCTACCAGAGTTGTGCCAATAAATTTGGCGGGTCGATCGGCATAAAAACCCCATACCTTACCGCTTTTGGTGCCTTGTTTTCTATTTAATTCTATAGAAAGTTTATTTGCAGAAATAAATGCAATTTCAATGCCTGCAAAAAAACCGATTAATAGTAGTGAAACAAAAATTGCTATGAGGGCTATCCAATCCATATTTTAATAATAAGCATGCGTTTTAAACGGATTTAGCGATTGATAAAATCGGATACAATAGCTTTTGCTTCACTACAAGATCGATCTAATTCGTCATTAGTAATGATCTTATTAAATTGATCTTTAAACGAGAGCTCATAGGTAGCTTTGTTTACCCTATCGGCCAGCGATTCTGCTGTTTCTGTACCTCTACTTTCCAGCCTAATTTTTAATTCCTCAATAGAGGGCGTTTGTATAAAAAGGCTAAGTGAAGTATCAGGGTATTGCTGTTGCACATGAATAGCCCCTTTTACATCAATATCTAAAATAGGAATTTTATGTTCTAACCAAATTTTTTCGACTTCAGATTTTAGGGTGCCATAATATTTTCCTTCGTACACCATTTCCCATTCTATAAATTCATTATGTTTAATTTTGTATTTAAAATCATCGGTACTCATAAAATGATAATCTACACCATTTTGCTCATCACCTCTAAGCTTACGCGTAGCTGCCGAAACGGAAAAAGTAAGTTGAGGAAAAGACTTCATGAGGTATTTGGTAATAGATGTTTTACCTGCTCCCGATGGGGCGGTAATTATTATAAGCTTATTGTAATTATTCATTTGCAATGAATTTTTTTAATTTTTTATCTATACCTAAAATAAGATTATTCTTAATTAATTCTTTTAATATCTGCTCCAATATTTTTTAATCGTGCATCTATTTGCTGGTAACCTCTATCAATCTGTTCAATATTTTGAATAGTGCTTTTCCCCTGTGCACTTAATGCTGCTATCAATAAGGCTACACCAGCGCGTATATCCGGACTGCTCATAGTTATACCCCGTAATTGCTGCTCTCTTTCCAAGCCTATTACTACAGCTCGGTGAGGGTCGCATAAAATAATTTGAGCGCCCATGTCAATCAGCTTATCAACAAAAAACAAACGGCTTTCAAACATTTTTTGATGAATAAGAACACTCCCTTTTGCTTGTATTGCCGTTACTAAAACTATGCTTATTAAATCAGGTGTAAAACCAGGCCAAGGATGATCATAAATAGTTAATACACTGCCATCCATATATTTTTGTATCTCATAAAATTCCTGCGCAGGAATATGAATATCGTCGCCTCTAAAATTTAACTGAATGCCAAGTTGTTGAAATCTTTCAGGTATAATGCCCAAATATTCAATGCCTGCATTTTTAATGGTGATATCACTTTGTGTCATCGCCGCCAAACCAATAAAAGAGCCAACCTCAATCATATCTGGCAGCATTTGATGTTCTGTTCCACGCAAGGTCTCAACACCTATTATGGTTAATCGATTGCTTCCAATACCACTAATTTTTGCTCCCATTCGATTGAGCATTTTACAAAGCTGTTGAATATAAGGTTCGCAAGCGGCATTATAAATGGTAGTAGTACCTAAAGCCATAGACGCGGCCATTAAAATATTGGCTGTACCAGTAACGCTGGGTTCATCCAATAAAATATCAGCTCCTTTTAATCCTGTAGTTTGTAAATGAAAAAATCCGTCATTAGAATCATAAGAAAATTTTGCTCCAAGTTTTTCAAAGCCAATGATATGGGTATCTAGTCTTCTCCTCCCAATTTTATCTCCACCCGGTTTAGGTATAAAAGCTTTTTTAAAACGAGCAAGCAATGGACCAGCAAGCATAACCGATCCGCGTAGTTTAGCACTTTTTTTGTGGTAAGCTTCACTATGTAAGTAATCAACATCAACGTCATTGGCTTCAAAAATGCAAGTGTTTCTAGTTTGTCTATCAATCTTAACTTTCATTTCGCCAAGTAATTCAATCAACAGATTAACATCTAATATGTCTGGAATATTAGTAATGGTAATTTTTTCTGCACTCAACAATACGGCTGAAATAATTTGCAGTGCTTCGTTTTTGGCGCCCTGTGGGGTTATCTCTCCCGAAAGTTTCTTCCCGCCTATTACTTCAAATGATTGCATTCCATTTTTTTAATCTGCTAATTAATTCAAACCTAAATTAAAAAAACCTGACGTTTAAAAACATCAGGTACTTATTTATTAATTCATTTTGATAGAAATAAGTATTAATACCTTTTTTTAAAATTCCTGTTATTATTTCTATTATCATTACCACTTCTGTTATCTCTAACGCCGCTTCTATTATCTCTACTTCCTGTATTATTTCTGTTATCTCGCCCACCTGTATTGCCACGGCCACCAAAGTTTTTACGATATCCGCCTGTACCGCGTTTTCCATAATCGTCCCTATCATCACGTGTATCAACCTGGTGTTTAACAAACGGACGATTATTAAATTGCAGCTCGCCGTTGGTCATGTTAGATAATTCTCCTTGTATGGTATCATCATGTACTAGTTCTTTATGCCAGTTGCTGTAAGTAAGTTTCATGTAATATGCCACCGCATTAGCAAAACCTTGTTTCTTTTCGGGATTTTCTTCCTTTAGTGCTTTATCAATAACTACTTCAATATTTTTTCCTAGATGATTAAAACGGGGATATCTTTTTGGATAGCGTAAACGCTCTGGCTTAGCCTTTAAAGTTTCGCGCGTTGGAATTGGATAGGGACTTTCTACATCAAGGGTGAAATCACTTATCAAAAAAAGATGATCCCATAATTTATGCCGAAAATCTTCCACGTTTTTTAAATGCGGGTTTAAAAAACCCATCAATTCTATTACCGCAAATGCATTACGTTGTCTTTCTTCTTTTTCTTCAATAGTTAGCAAGTATTCTACCATTTTTTGAATATGTCTGCCATATTCTCTCATGATTAGAAAATTCCTGGTAGTATTGTACTCCATGTTTTCTATGTTAAGCATAATACAAATGTAAGCTAAACTCGTTCATTTTTCAAGCTGGAAAACAAAACAGGCCTATTTATAGCTATTTTTAGTTTAAATATTTCAATCTACACCAGATATAGGCAATGACCCCTCCAAAACTATCTGCCAACCAGTCAAAAATATCAAAACTACGGTCGGGTATAAAATACTTTTGAATAAACTCGGTGGCAAGGCCCCAAATACAGACAGATATGACAATTTTAATGGCCGTACTCTTTTTTGCCTTATTCGCTATAGGTAATTTGGCAACTGGATAAATAAATAAAAAACTGAGCACTGTAAACAAAGAAGCATGAATCCATTTGTCAAAATACGTTACGTTTAACAAACTTACCTCTGGAGGAATTACAGATGCGGGTAAACAAATTAATAGGAGCACAAGAAAAAACCAGATAATACCTGGGATAAATTTTTTAACTTGCGACTCGTTTAATGGAGTTGACTGATTACTCATGAATCATGTATTTCTATCCTACAGATGCTGCGTAAACCTCGGCATTCATTAACTTTTCAAAATCTGTAACATCATTAACAGTCATTTTTACCATCCACCCTTTACCATATGGATCGTTGTTAACCAGCTCGGGTTGGCCATCAAGTGAAGAATTTGTTTCGGTAATAGTGCCTGCAACAGGTAAAAAAAGATCACTTACGGTTTTAACCGCTTCTACAGATCCAAATACACTTTCGGCAGCTAATGCTTTACCCTTTGCGCTAATATCAATATACACAATATCACCCAACTCGTGTTGAGCAAAATCGGTAATACCAATCGTTGCCGTAGTACCCTCTAAAGAAACCCATTCGTGATCTTTGGTGTATCTCAGATTTGCTGGAAAATTCATTTTATATATAATTTGTTGTTAACTAAATCATATGCAAATTAAGCATTTATCCCCATAGCTGCCAGAGATATCTTATTTTATCACCTCTATATACATATGTATATTGCTTAAAGGACGGTCGTACATTGATTTTTGTGCCGAAGCTATTTTATCAATAATATTAAGACCACTTTCTACCTCTCCAAATACGGTATAATCCATATCTAAAAAAGGAGTTCCCCCAATTGACTTATATAAATTGCGTTTTTTTAAACTATACTTTATACCTTTTTGCATTTCAATCATATTTAATTCATCGTCAGTTATCTTTTTTCCTTGAACTATATAAAATTGGCAACCACTGCTGGCTTTTTCTGGATTGTTAGTTCTGGCAGCCGCAAGCGCCCCTTTTTTATGAAATAAGGCAGTATCAAATTCGGCAGGAATAGTATAACCTATATCGCCATTACCCAACATATCATTTGGTTGGGCATTTTTACTTTTGGGGTCGCCACCCTGTATCATAAAACCATTAATAATTCGGTGAAATAAAAGACTATCAAAAAAATGTGCGCTAGCTAGCTTAATGAAATTATCTCGATGCAAAGGTGTTTTATCATATAAGCGGACAATCATAACGCCTGAGTCGGTGGTAACTTTAACCCTTAACCCAGGCAGAGTTAATGGCTTTTTAGTATTGGTTACAGGGTTTATTATTTTTTTTACAACGGTGGTTTTAATACCAGTTTTTTGCGCTACAGATTTTTTAATAACAGGCTTTGTAACTTGCGCATTCGTATTTAATGCAAAAAACGATACCAGTAAAAATGTAATTAAGGTTTTCATTTTATTCATAAAAAATAATTAATCGATAAAATTTTGGTTTTGAAAGTATAATAAAATATGGTCTTTTAAAAAGTTTTCCTGCTCAATCATTATAAAACCAGGTAACGGCTTTAGCTGTTTAAAATGTGGCCATCCTTCTTCATCGTTTCCTTCTGGTAAGTAATACCCACTTAACGAAAGTACGGTACAAACAGCAATGTGCATTAAGTCTTGTTTTTCTTCTTTGCTAAAATCATGCTTACCACTACCTAGTTCCTGTATGCCAATTAAAAAAAGAATACCATCCATATCTGGTTTTATTCCAAAACGTTCTTTTAATTTGATACGTAATTTAAGCCACCTTACCTGCAGATCGTCTTTTACATGTTGCATGCTGCAAATATAATTAATGAATTGTTGCCGGCACTAATTATAGAAATTAACACCTATGAAATATGATTTTATCAATTTAATACCGGTTCTTTTCTTTGCAGATATCTAAATTGTATCTTTGTTAAAATTTTTTAGCAAAGATGTTACAGATTAGTTATATCAGGCAGCAAACTACCTTAGTAAAAGAAAAATTAGCCATAAAAAATTTCAGTAATTTATCCCTTGTTGATACATTACTTGAAACTGATGAGTTGCTGCGTAAAATAAAAACAGAAACAGAAACCCTACAGGCTGCAATTAATGCTGCTAGTAAAGAAATTGGCATGCTAATGGGTAAGGGTGAAAAAGAAGTAGCCGAAAATAAGAAGCTGGAAGTAACTGAACATAAATCTACATTACAAAGTCTTAATCAGCAACTAGCTGATGCTGAAAAATTATTACATAATGAGTTGCTTTTATTACCTAATATGCCACATATTTCTGTTCCAAAAGGGAAAACCCCAGAAGAAAACGAACTGGTAAGAGAAGGTGGAATAAAACCTACACTACCACCAAACGCTTTGCCACATTGGGATTTAATAAAAAAATACGATTTAGTTGATTTTGAAACAGGAGCTAAAATTACGGGGAGTGGCTTTCCTTTATACAAAGGTAGAGGGGCTAAATTGCAACGTGCTTTAATTCAATATTTTTTAGATTATAATATTGATGCAGGTTATACAGAATATTTACCTCCGCTTTTGGTAAATGAAGCGTCGGCTTATGGTACAGGTCAACTGCCAGATAAAGAAGGCATGATGTATCATGCTACGGCTGATAATTTTTATTTAATTCCTACTGCCGAAGTGCCTATTACTAATATTTATCGCGATGAAATTTTAAAAGAAACTGATTTGCCCATTAAGATGACGGCTTACACTCCTTGCTTTAGAAGAGAAGCTGGAAGTTTTGGTGCCGATGTACGAGGGTTGAACAGGGTTCACCAATTTGATAAGGTAGAGCTTGTACAAATTGTTCATCCCGAAAAAAGTTATGCAGTGTTGGAAGATATGGTAAACCACGTTGAGCATTTATTACTAGCTCTAAAATTACCCTATCGTATTTTACGTTTATGTGGGGGAGATATGAGTTTTGCAGCTGCACTTACCTATGATTTTGAAGTGTATAGCGCTGCCCAGCAAAAATGGCTAGAAGTTAGCTCTGTAAGTAATTTTGAAAATTTTCAAACCAACCGTTTAAAAATAAGATTTAAGGATGGAGATAGTAAAACTCAATTAGCCCATTCTTTAAATGGCTCATCACTTGCACTTCCAAGAATAGTAGCTTGTTTATTAGAAAACAACCAAACTGAAAATGGCATTGATTTACCAGCTGTATTACACAGTTATTTTGGCAATACTAAAATTTTAAGCTAACCAGCTGTTTGTTTACAAAATTTATGTAATCAGATTATAATTATAAATAATTTGTAAATAGAATGCATAGGTTACTTTTTTAAAAATATTTCCCAATAAAAAATCAAAAAAAATTAATCGGTATTTATATTATTAATGTTTGTTTGGGGATGTGCAAAAAATAGCTCCTACAAATTCGGGGAGTGTGCACCTAATAATTTTGCTATGCTTTTAGGTAGGGCTATTTTTTTGCCGCTATTTTTAAATTAATTTTATTTTACTTCCTGCATAAGCTTTTTCACTAATGGCGATATCAACAAAAGAATTACGCCGGCGATTAATGCATAAATAGCCAATTGTTTATACCCAGCAGTATATGCCTTTAATTTTTCGTTAAGCGTTGCGCCGTCATTTAATTTTGACATGCCAGCACCTAAAATGCCAGCTACATATTGCCCATATGCACTGGCAAGAAACCACATGCCCATCATTACGCCTTGCAAAGGTTTTGGCGAAAGTTTTGTCATAATTGATAGTCCAATTGGAGATAAACACAATTCCCCGAAAGTAATAACAAGGTAAGCAAGTGTAAACACATCTAAAGAGGTTATCCCCTGCGCATTGGCAAAAAATACGGTAGCAAAAAAAATATAAAAAGATAGACTTAAAAATATAAATCCCAATCCAAATTTTACTACCGTGTTGGGTTCTATTCTTCTTTTACTTAGCCAAAGCCAGATGATGCCAACGATAGGTGCAAAAATGATAACAAAAAGAGAATTAGCTGCATTATTTACGCCATTAGGATCTAGACTAATTACCCCTAACATTTGGTTATTGAGATTGTTTGCAGCAAATAAACTTAGTGATCCGCCACTTTGTTCAAAAAAAGCCCAAAATAAAATTGAAAATATAATAAACACCAACGCCGCGAGTAATTTTTTTCTTTCAATCCATGTATATTTTGTCATTTCATAAAACAAATAGATTAAAGTGGCAGGACCAATGGTATACATAAACCAATCGGTATATTGGGTTTTTGCTACCATGGTCATAATTACTGGGATGATAAAAAGCGATCCTAAGTAAACGGCATATTCGTACCATTTTCTGTTTTTATGATCGTCCTTAAATGGAGAAAGCCCAATAGGGCCTAGTTTTTTTTGTGTAAATATAAAAGTGAGTAAACTAATAGTCATCACAATCGCGGCAAAACCAAATGCGAGGTTCCAAGAATAATTTTTTCCAATGGCGATACAAGCATATCCGCCCAGTAAAGCACCTATATTTATTCCTGAATAAAATAACGAAAAGCCCGCATCCCTCCTGTTATCGCCATCTTTATAAAGACTGCCAACCATGGTGGAAATATTGGGTTTAAAAAACCCGGTGCCAATAATATTAAAGCTAATGCCTAAAAAGAAAAATTCTTTTGGGTCAATGGCTAAAATGCAACTACCTGCAATCATTAAAAGTCCGCCCCAGAATAAAGATTTTCTAAATCCTAAAATTTTATCAGCAAATAAACCGCCAATAAAAGTAAAGGCGTAAACAAAAGCTTGCGTAGCGCCGTATTGCAAATTAGCTACATCATCTTTCATCATCAGTTGATTCACCATAAAGAATGTAAGCATACCTCGCATGCCATAAAAACAAAATCGTTCCCACATTTCCGACAAAAATAGATACCACAGTTGCTTTGGATATTTACCTTCAAAATTTTGTATTTGTTCTAGTGTTATCGCTTTATTTTCCATGTTGGTTTTTTAAAATGCGGCATTGGCAAATTGTATTTTTAGTTTAGATATTTGTATTAATTTACTCCTTTTTCTTTCATGATTCTGTTCAGCCATTTAAGCATGGCAAAAATTATAAAAGTGGCAAACAGTAGTAATGCAAAATTTACCCAAAAGAAATTTGCTTTATTCTCATACCCATCCCACATTGTTGCCAATATGCCTGATAATTTATTACCGATTGAGGTGGCCAGAAACCAGCCACCCATCATCAGTGATGTTAAGCGAACTGGACTTAATTTTGATACCAACGACAATCCCATCGGACTTAATAATAATTCCCCAATGGTTACTACGCCATATGTTCCCATTAACCACCAAACACTCGCTTTTTCGGCACCATTATTACAAGCATAAACTGCTGCAACCATTACCAATACAGATAACGCAGAGATAAATAAACCAACTGCAATTTTTGTTGCTGTAGATGGCTCTTTATTTTTACCTCTTAAAAATGCAAAAAATGCAAGTACCAACGGCGTTAATAAAATAACCCAACCTGGGTTTATTGATTGGCTTATGGGCGTAGCCCATAAGGTAGCTGTACCACCATCGGCAGGAAGTTTATCTGCTTGTACATTTTTAAAATAAATCGGGTAATTATATTCCTTAATAACGTTACCTTCTTTATTTTTTTGTAATCTAAACATACCATCGTATAAATCCACAGAATCTTTTTTATAAGTCATATCCTTAGCCTGATTTAATCCTTTAAAGATATCTGCCGCTGTTCCATTCACCTGCCTGTTGGTATAAGATTCTGCCCAGATGGTAAGTGCGGTTCCATTTTGCTTAAATACCGCCCAAAACATTACTACCGACGCAAAAATAGCCAACAAAGCAGCAATAGATCTTTTTTCAGACGCCTCTGCTTTTATATAAAGTGAGGCATAAAAATAAATAACGGGTATGCAAGCAAAGATGAAAGCATCTGTACTATCCGACCCAAAAATATTATTAGGTATTAACCAGCCAAGGATACCAGAAACTATTGCAGGAATAAATATGGTTACTACAATTTTTGTAAAAGGCATATCTTCTTTTGACATCGCTTTTCTTATATCGCCTGATACATAATGTTTAGTGCCAAGCATAAAAATAATTACGCCCAAGAACATACCAATACCAGCGGCAACAAAAGCATATTTCCAACCCCAAACAATAATAATGGCGGCACTAAAAAAATTACAAATGAAGGCGCCTATGTTGATGCCCATGTAAAAAATATTATAGCCTTCATCTTTTTTATGAATGAATGCAGGTGTATTATATAAATTGCCAAGCAGCGTGGAAATATTGGGTTTAAAAAAGCCATTGCCAAAAATAACCAGAGTCATACTTAGATACAGCATGGGTAAACTATGCAGCGCCATTAGGCAGTAACCGGCACCCATCATCAAGCCGCCGGCAATTACAGATTTACGGTAACCAAAATATCGATCGGCCAACAAGCCACCAATAAATGGGGTAAGAAAAACCAGGGCAATAAAGGTGCCATACAAATCAGAGGCTTCTGAATTAGTCATGGCAAAACCATGCTCAACATTTTTAAGGTATAATAAAAAGATACCGATCATCAGGTAGTACCCAAAGCGTTCCCACATTTCGGAGAAAAATAAATACGGTAGGGCTTTGGGATGTTTAGGGTTATTGCTCATGCTAATCGTTTTTTAGAATGGTAAGTTAAATAAAAAAAGGCGACTGTGAGATCGCCTTTTTAAAAAAAATGAAATGAAATTATCTTACGCCATGCATCATCTTTTTTAATTTAGGTGTAAGCATAAACAGAAGCGCCGAAGCAATGCCGCACAAAACCACAAATACCATAAAAAATTCAAAAAGATTATGAATAGTAAAACCTGCAAAGGTGGGATTGTAGGACCTTATTTGATTTTCGGCAAGTATTTGTAATTGTTGGGCAGATGGGGTTACTGTTTTATCCAACACTGCCTGCAGGTCTATGCCTAGTTCTTTTGCTTTGGTAAATTTATCACCCGTTGCAGGCATAATAGAACCAAGTGTACCTGCCAGCGCATAACCTGATGCATTGGATAAAAAGAACACACCATATAACAGGGAAGTAAATCTTTTTGGCGCCAGTTTACCAACCAATGAAAGTCCTATTGGCGATAGGCAAAGTTCACCAAAGGTTTGAATAAGGTATAACAATATCAGCCAGTGAATGGCCAATAAACCTGAATTGCCAAGGCCTTTTACATTATATGCAATGATAAAATAGCTCAGCGCAATCAAAGCCAAACCTATGGCCTGTTTAAAAGGCGAAATGGGTTCTTTGCCTTTTGCCCTTAATTTATCCCATAAGATACTGAACGGTATGGCAAAGGCAACTACAAATATCCCGTTAAAGATCTGCACCATGGATGGCGGCATTAACCAGCCAAAAAAGTTTCTGTCAGTTTGGTTATTGGCAATAAAAGTTAAGGATGAGCCGGCCTGTTCAAATGCGGCCCAAAAGAAAATGATAAAGAAGGATACAATATATATTACCAATATCCTGTCGCGTTCCACTTTTGTAATGGAGCCGTCGGAAATGATCAAGCCTGCGAGTGTAAGGCCACTTGCATATATGATGGAGTAAATTACATTTTGACCCGCAAAGTATTTAAACACAAATGCTAAACCAATGAAAGCCAAACAGGCCAATACAAGCGATTTTGTTGAAAATGTAGCTTTCTGCGATTCGCCTTCTTCGTAATCTTCAGCTACATTTTTTGATGGTAAGCCACCAATGGGCCGGCCTTCAGGAGTTCTTACATACTTGTCTTTTAGTAAAAAGAAAGTTGCCGTACCAATTAACATCGCAATAGCCGCTGCCAGGTAACCCCATTTAAATGCATAAATATCTCTTACACCGTTTGCATCAACCACATCACCTATTAAAGGACATATTAACTGGCCCAAAAATGCACCTATATTAATACCCATGTAAAAAATGGTGAAAGCAGTATCCAGTTTATTTCTTTCGGCCTTTGGATACAGGTTACTAACCATACTGGAAATATTAGGCTTGAAAAAACCATTACCCAGAATAATCACCCCCAATGCTATGTAAAGTAATGTTCTGGCAAGTTCCAGGTCAGAACTGAAAATAGATGCACTGAAAAACAAAAGCATTTGCCCTGAGGCCATCAATAAACCACCAAGCATTATACACAACCGGTTACCCAAAAAACGGTCGGCAATAAAACCTCCCAGCATGGGTGTTAAATAACAAAGACCAAGAAATCCTCCATATATAATAGAAGACTGTTCTTCGCTCATCATTAAAGCGTTAACGATAAATAACGTTAATATGGTACGCATACCATAAAAGTTAAACCGCTCCCACATTTCGGTTCCAAAAAGAACCCATAACCCTTTGGGGTGACTTTGTTTTACTGCTTGTTCACTCATGATTTGTAGTTTTTAAATGCTTGTTAGATGGTTTAGTTGCCCAAAATAGTGAAATTCTGTGGAGTTAAACCAAATTGAACATAGCTATTTTTAATCGGCACTTTAAAAAAACGGATATGTTGGCGACGTTCTTAAAATATATTGTGAAATAAGAATTTAGAATTTTAAATTCGCTCAGCATTTGTTCAAGCACCATTAATTCAATTTATTCATGAACCTACTTTTGATTGGCTCCGGTGGGCGGGAGCATACTTTGGCGTGGAAACTTACCCAAAGTCCGCTTTGCAGCCAGTTATTTATAGCACCAGGCAATGCCGGCACAGCATTATGCGGAACTAATTTACCCATTTCAATTTCAGATTTTGATGCTTTGGCGGCAGCCTGTAAGCAACATAATATCGATATGATATTGGTTGGCCCCGAGGAACCGCTGGTAAAAGGCATTTATAATTTTTTTAAAAATAATCCCGATTTACAAAATATAAAAGTTGTGGGGCCATCAAAAGAAGCAGCACAACTGGAGGGCAGCAAGGCTTTTGCCAAAGCTTTCATGCAAAGGCATAATATACCTACTGCTGCTTACAAAGAATTTACATCAGATAAATACATCGAAGGTGTTGAGTACATCAAAACCCAATCGCTGCCCATTGTTTTAAAAGCCGATGGGCTGGCCGCTGGTAAAGGCGTATTGATTTGCCAGAGCTATCTGGAAGCCATGGCCGAATTTGAACTGATGTTGCTATGCTCCAAATTTGGTGAGGCCGGAAAAAAAGTGGTGATAGAAGAATTTTTAAGAGGGATTGAGTTAAGTATTTTTATTTTAACTGATGGTAAAAATTATGTTTTATTGCCCGAAGCCAAAGATTATAAAAGAATAGGAGAATCAGATACAGGACTTAACACAGGCGGTATGGGTGCTGTTAGCCCGCTGCCTTTTGTGACAGATGAATTTTTGCAAAAAGTAAAAACTAGCATTATTGAGCCAACCATCGCTGGATTTAAAAAAGATAAATTAGATTATAAAGGCTTTGTCTTTTTAGGTTTGATGAATAATGATGGCGAACCTAGCGTAATTGAATATAATTGTCGCTTGGGCGACCCCGAAACAGAAGTGGTAATACCTAGGTTAAAAAATGATTTGGTACAATTACTGACCGCAACTATAGAACAGCGCCTTAATGAAGTCACTATTGAAACAGATGATCGAGCTGTTGCTGCTGTTGTTGCCGTTAGTGGAGGGTATCCAGGAGATTATATTAAAGGAGAAATTATTCATGGTCTACAGGAATCTGTTTTACCAGGTAGTATTGTATTTCATTCTGGAACAAAAAAAGAAGGGGATGCCATTGTAACTAATGGGGGGAGGGTATTAACTGTAACCTCATTTGGAAAAACAATTACCGAAGCAGTTGAACAGTCCAATTATATGCTAGAGAAATTGTACTTTGAAGGCATGTATCACCGTAATGATGTTGGGTTTGAATTTAAAGAAAGTTGATTTTTGTAATTTAATTCTTCCTTTTAGGGGCATACAAAACAAAATAAACAATTTCCATTGCTTTAAAATTAAGCAAAATTTGTAAGTATAAATTCTTTGTCAAAATAGTCCAATGTAAAGTATTCTGTAAAATGTTGAAAAATAAAGAATTTGCGGTTGTTAATTCAAATAATTTCCACCAACTTTGTCTACGTAAATTAAAATTCTCTTTCACATAAAACGATATGGGCCTTTTTAACTTTTTTACACAGGAAATAGCAATTGATTTAGGTACAGCAAATACCCTCATTATTCATAATGACGAGATTGTTGTAAATGAACCTTCTATAGTTGCACTAGACAGGAATAATCCAAAGAACATTTTAGCAGTGGGTAAAAAGGCATTGATGATGCATGAAAAAACCCATGAAAGCATAAGAACTGTTCGTCCGCTTAAAGACGGTGTGATAGCTGATTTTAATGCAGCCGAACTAATGATTAGGGAAATGATTAAGTTAATCTATCCTAAAAAGCCATTATTTGCACCCAGCTGGCGTATGATGATATGCATACCTAGCAGCATAACCGAAGTTGAAAAACGTGCTGTTCGGGATAGTGCTGAGCAGGCCGGAGCAAAAGAAGTTTATCTTATTCACGAACCTATGGCTGCAGCTTTAGGTATTGGCATAGATGTAGAAGAGCCGGTTGGTAATATGATTATTGATATTGGCGGAGGCACTACAGGCATTACGGTTATTGCACTTGCAGGTATCGTTTGCGATCAAAGTATTCGGATTGCAGGTGATGAGTTCACTGCAGATATTATGGAGGCACTACGTCGTTATCACAGTTTATTAATTGGTGAGCGTACTGCCGAGCAAATTAAAATACAAGTTGGTTCCGCTATGAAAGATTTGGAAAACCCACCTGATGATATTCCTGTTAATGGCAGAGATCTGGTAACGGGTATTCCAAAACAAGTTATGGTTAGCTACCAAGAAGTTGCTGAAGCTTTGGATAAAAGTATATTTAAAATAGAAGAAGCCATTTTAAAGGCTTTAGAAACAACACCTCCAGAACTTGCATCTGATATTTATCGAAGAGGCTTGTATATCACTGGTGGCGGTGCCTTGTTGAGGGGATTGGATAAAAGGTTAAATGCAAAAATTAAATTACCTGTACATATAGCCGATGATCCTTTAAAGAGTGTGGTAAGAGGTACTGGCATTGCTTTAAAACATTATGATAGGTATCCTTTTGTAATGAGATAACATTTTAATGTTAAATATTTAATGTTGTATTTTAAATACAGCACCAGATCTTTAGCAATAAAATAACTTAAAGTCCTTAATTCAATATTTTTAATTTAATATTTTAAATGTTCTTTCTCGGGTGCGTAATATTTTTCTTTTCATTCGTCGGTATTTTAATTTAATCTTGTTTCTTTTGTTACAGGGGTTTAGTATATATTTAATTATTCATTATAGCAATTATCACAAAGCCATATTTAGTGAAACAGCAAATCAGCTTACCGGCAAGGTTAATGATAAGTATAGCCAGGTAGAATATTATTTTCAGCTAAAAAAAACAAACGACTTTCTTCTTAAGGCTAATACACAACTGTACAATAAATTAAAAGCCAATTTTCAGTTTCCAGACACAACTAGCAATTTTCTTATTGATTCTATTAAAGTAGATTCAATGGAGCGTTTTAGAAAGTATCGTTATTATGCTGCTAAAGTGGTTTATAATTCAGTAGCTGCACAAAATAATTTTATTGTATTGAGCAGGGGATCTGCTAATAATATTAAAGAAGGAATGGGTATTATTGATATCAATAGTGGAGTAGTTGGTATTGTTACAGAAGCAAATGCTGAGTTTGCTGTTGTAATGAGTTTGCTACATAAAGATAGCCACTTGAGCGGTAAATTATTAAAGGGTGGCGAAACAGGAACATTAAATTGGGATGGTAAAACACCTAATATTATTTCATTAAATGGAATTGCAAAAAATGCGAAAGTAGCTATAGGCGATACCGTAATTTCTAGCGGTTATAGTACCAGCATACCTAAAGGAATGATGATGGGTATTGTGCAGGAAGTGAAATCTGACAAAAGCACTAATAATTTTTTAATTAAATTTAAATCATCTGCTAATTTTTATAATCTTGAATATGTGTATGCTATAGATAATAGCCAAACTGAAAGTATAAAAATTATTTTAGAAAAAGTAAAACAAAAAACCCAGTAATTCTGCCATTAAAAAATGAATTCACTTGTAAAAAATATTATTCGTTTTTCATTATTTATTTTAGTACAAATATTTATACTAGATAAAATTCATTTACACCAAATGATTACACCCTATATTTATTTTTTGTTTATTATTTGGCTTCCTTTTCGTTTAGGACATACACAGCAATTACTTATAGCATTTGCATTAGGGTTTACCATAGATAGTTTTCGTCACCACCCTGGATTTCACACAGCTGCTTGTTTGTTAATAGCCTACATTAGGCCTTTATTGATTAATCTTTTCAACCCTCAGGAATTTGCCGATAGTAATTATGAAGAACCATCGATAAAAAGTATGGGTGGTATTTTACCTTATATTATTTTTATTGGGGTACTGACTTTTATACATCATGGCTGGTTATTTTTATTGGAAGCATGGCAGTTTGGAGATATTTGGTATTTTTTAGTAAAAACATTATTGTCAACTGTTTTAAGTTTGCTATTAATTTTAATTACCGAATTATTATTTACCCGGCAGCAAAAATTTAGAACTAACACAGTTTAAAAGCACGCAGTAAGTAGCAGGCAAAAAGTATAAAAAATTAAAATCGTAAATCAACCTTGTCTGTATTTAATCAATCAAGAAAAAATGTTATCCTGCTGGTTTTTACCGGCATGTTTGTAGTTATTTTCCTGCAATTAATAAATCTGCAAATATTTTCTTCAAAATATAAAGTAGATGCTGATAATCAGGGTACTTTTCGCAAAGTTATTTATCCCGATCGTGGTATCGTTTTTGATCGCAAGGGGCGATCTATTTTACAAAACACAGTTATTTATGATTTAATGGTTATCCCTGGTAAAATAAAAGATACTGATACCGCCACCCTATGCAATATTTTAGATATTGACTTAACCGAATTTAATAAAAGAATAATCTCCGCTATCATAAAAAACAAAAGCTATCGAGCATCAATTTTCGAATCTATGCTTAGTAACGAAAAGATGGCTAAGCTTAATGAAAATTTATACAAACTTGCTCCTGGTTATTTTATGCAAGAACGTTCAGTAAGAGATTATCCTTATGATGCAGGAGGTAATATTTTTGGATATTTAGGCGAAGTAGATTCTAATATTTTAAAAAATCCTACATACGAAGGTTATGTAATGGGTGATTATATAGGGCGCACCGGGTTGGAAAAAACCTATGAAAAAGTTCTGATGGGTCAACGTGGCATAGAATTTTTATTAAGAGATAATAAAAATCGTATAACCGGACAGCTTGAAGATGGGAAATTTGATACTGCTGCTATTGCAGGTAAAAATATGTACACTTCTATTGATATAGAACTGCAGGCACTCGGCGAAAAATTAATGCAAAATAAATTAGGATCTATTGTAGCCGTTGATCCAAAAACTGGGGGTATAATTGCTATGATAAGCAGCCCCACTTATCAACCCAAACTCTTAACAGGTGCAGAAAGAAAAAAACATTATGCTGCATTATTATTGAGTCCCGCACGCCCATTATTTAATCGTTCTGTTAGCGCAAGCTATTCACCCGGATCTACCTTTAAAACGCTACAAGCATTGGTAGGGTTGCACGAAAAAGTAATAACAACTTCTTTCACTGTTTCTTGTTCTGGTGCATTTTATGGTTGCGGTTCGGGCAAACCTATGAGGTGCTTAGATTTTGGAACTTTTGATTTAAGAAATGCAATTAGAATGAGTGACAACACTTATTTTGCTACAGTAATGCAACGTGTTATAATAAATCCAAAATACCCCAGTCAGGATAGTAGCTTAGCAGTTTGGGATAGATATATGTATGCATTTGGATTAGGGCATCGGCTTGGAATTGATGTGCCATCAGAAAGGCCTGGCAATATTCCAACCCCTAAAGATTTTAATAAAATTTATGGAAAAGGAGCGTGGAATTATTGTAATTTTAGATCAGTAAGTATTGGACAAGGAGAGGTAAGTACAACACCTATTCAAACAGCAAATGAAATGGCATATATTGCTAACAAAGGCTGGTATATTATTCCGCATTTAGTTGATTCAATTGAAGAGGGTGATAAATTTAATCTCTTATCAAAATATAAAGAAAAGCATAGCGCAATGGATATACCCGATAGTATATTTGATGTGGTACAAGGAGGCATGCAGGATGTGGTTGATAAAGGAACTGGCGCTGGGGCCAAAGTGCCAGGGATTGTTATCTGTGGAAAAACAGGTACCGTAGAAAATTATTACAGAGGTATAAAACAACCCAACCATGCTTTCTTTTGTGGCTTTGCTCCAAGAGATAATCCAAAAATTGCTATTATGTGCGTTGTAGAAAATAGTGGCCGCTTTGGGGGTACCTATGCAGCACCCATTGTTGGGTTAATGATAGAAAAATATTTAAACGATACAATCGCTAAATCAAGAGAAGCTATTGTAGAAAAGTTTACCAAATTAAATTTAATACCACCACGTATTTATAGTGAAATGAAATCAGTTGACTCTCTATTACATAAAAAAGATTCAGCATATTTAATTGCCAAAGGATATATAAAATTAATACGAGAGGGAATAGAAATGGATGTGACTGATGAGCAAGAAATTTTAGATCAAATTAAAAAAGAAAAAGAAAACGTAAAAAAGAAACAACAACAAAAACAAAATAGCGATAGTAAATTAAAAGTTAAGCCAGAAGCAATTTTATCAACAGAAAAAAAGAAACCAGAATTAAAAGATTCAATCAGATAATCTAAAGTTTAGGTTCAAAGCTAGCTGCTTTAAAAATTATGTATTCAAAAAATCTAACCATATCAAAAGGAATAGATTGGCCGATGGTTTGGCTATATGCCTTTATTGTAATTTTTGGAATTATTTGTATTTATTCTGTGGAGTATAAAACAACAGATAATTTTATACAAACTCTGGTTGGATTTAAGAAAAATTACAGTAAACAACTATTCTTTTTTGCCGCTTGTGCTGTGTTAGCTATTTTTATTTTATTAACTGATAGTAAACTCTTTACCGCAACATCTAATATCTCTTACCTTATAGGTATTTTATTAATACTGGCAACATTTATTGTGGGTAAGGAAATTAAAGGATCTAAAAGCTGGATACCACTTGGTTTTATGAATTTACAACCAGTTGAACTTTGTAAAATATTTACCGCTCTAGCATTGTCTAAATATTTATCAATGCCTGAAACGGATTTTAAAAAACCTAAGTCGCAAATAATTGCTGCAGCCATCTCATTTGCTCCATCTGTGCTTTCTATACTACAGGGCGAAACAGGATTAGCATTGGTTTATTTTTCTTTTTTAATTCCCATGTACCGCGAGGGCTTACCTCCTGGGTATTTAATTGCTGGTGCTTCCATGGCTGTTTTATTAGTCGTTTCACTTTTATTTGAGGCCAAAACTTTACTAATAGCATTTACAATTATAGCTATTTTATTTTTTTATTTTAATCGTCGCAGAATAAAAAGAAATAAACAGATATTATTAATTATAGTTGTTGTATGGAGTTTTAGCTCAATTTTTGTTGGAGCTATAGTGCCCTATACCTTTAAAAATGTGTTTAAACAATATCAAGCAGACAGAATTTTTAGTATGGTGGGTGTTGATAATCCTTTTGCAGATGAAATAATAAGCGATATGTCTGTAGCAGAAGAACAAAAAATCAAACAAAAAAAGACGGAGCAACAAAATTATAATGTAAAACAGTCTAAAATTGCTATTGGCTCGGGTGGTTTTTTCGGAAAAGGGTTTTTAAAAGGGACTCAAACTCGAGGCGATTTTGTACCCGAGCAACATACCGATTTTATTTTTACTTCGGTAGGCGAAAATTTTGGTTTTCTCGGCAGCGGATTATTAATGTTTTTATACCTTATTTTTTTATTGCGCATTATAAGAATTGCGGAACGACAACGAAGTACTTTTAGTAGGGTGTATGCGTATTCTGTTGCCGGCATCATGTTTTTTCATGTGGCTGTTAATATTTGTGTAACTATTGGTCTAGCACCAGTTATTGGTATTACATTACCCTTAATGAGTTATGGAGGCTCCTCTCTGTTAACATTTACTATTCTCATTTTTGTATTGATTAAACTAGATGCAGATCGCCAGATGGTGTTAAGATAAATGCACTGGCAGCATTTTATACTGTTGCTAAATTTTTTTTACCCTACTCGTTGTTCAACATCGTATCTTAAGAAACGGCACTTGATGTAGATGCACTTTGTTTACTTGCTTTGTGTGCAGGAAACCACGCCGCAATAAATGAAATGGCGGTTGCTGTTATAGCCACTAAAACAAAATCGAAAGCAACTAATTTTACTGGAAAATAATCCAATAAAAAAGAACCCCCTGCTAATTTTATAATTTTAAATTTAAGTTGAGCGAGGCAAATTATAGTAGCCATAATAATACCTGTAATTGTGCCAATGCTACCTAATAATAAGCCCTCGCTTAAAAATATTTTTAGAATACTCTTTTCGCTTGCTCCCATACTTTGTAAAACGCTAATGTCTTTTCTTTTTTCAAGCACCAACATGGTTAATGCACTTATCATATTAAATGCTGCAATAATAAGTATTAAAGTTAGCACACCATAGATGGCCCATTTTTCCAGTTTCATGGTATAATAAAGACTGCTATTTTGTTCGTATTTGGTTTGTATTTTATATTTTTTCCCTAGTAGTAATTCAATGCTGTTGCTCGCATTTTCTGGATCAATATTTTCTTTAAGCTTTATTTCTACTGCACTATATTCATGTGTAGTAAAACCCATCTGGCTTTTTACAAACCCAATATTAGTAATTGCATATTTATCATCAAACTCTTGCTGAATAGTAAATGAACCCGAAGGCTTTATAAATCCTTCACTTAAAGATTGTAACGGATCATTATTAATGCTATTTCTTCTTGGCAAAATAACGGTTAATTCATCTGCCGGGTCAAAATTTAATGCAGCTGCATACTGAATGCCCGAACCAGTCACTAAGTAAGGATTTTCGGCTGTGCCCGTAAAGTACTTTCCTCTAGTTATTTTTTCGGCAACCCGAGTAACTTGGTTGTAATTATCATCAACACCCTTTAAATAAATAACTGTTTGGGCATCAAAGTTTTTAAGTAGGGCTTTTTCTTCAGCAATTAAAGAAAAAATGGCAACAGAGGGTTCTTTGTTAAGAGAGGCAATTTGTTCAGCAGAAAGTATGAAAGTTTTTCCGTTTGCTGGTAAAATTTTAATATCCGAATAAAATGTAGAGTATAATGATTTAACCAAATCCTCAAATCCATTAAAAACACTTAGAACCAAAATTTGACAGCAGGTAGCAAAAGCAATTACACCTACCGTAACCCATGCAATAATATTAATGGCATTGGCGCTTTTTTTTGCTTTAAAATATCTCCAGGCAAAGATTAAATACATGATTTTTAGTTCGGCGTTTTTAGTGCTTAGTTTTTAGTTTGTTGTTGTAAGCGCTTAATTAATGCTAGAATAAAATAGGCAAACTGCAAACTAAGTACTTATTATTAGTAACTAAACCTCACCATCCTCTTTCTTAATATCCTTAAATATCTTATCCATTTTATCTACATAATCTAACGTGTCGTCTATAAAAAAAATAAGTTTGGGCATACTGCGAAGCTGGTGGCGTACCCTGGAGGTTAATTCTTTTTTTATCTCCCAACTCCGTTCTTCAATTTTTTTAAGGGCATCAAAACTATCTGTAACCTTAAAAAAGCTTAAATAAATTCTTGCTTCATACAAGTCGGGCGTAATTTTTACCGAGGATATGGAAACCATTCCTCCATCTATCATCGATAGTCCTAATCGTTGAAAAATATCGCTCAATTCTTTATTAAGCAACCCCGCCACCATTTTCTGTCTTTTACCTTCTACCATTTTGTTTATGCTTTAATCACTGTAAAATTAGTTACTTTGCCCATTCTATTCAGAATTATTACGCATGAAAAAATATTCAAGAATTTTTACATATTTAAAGTCGTACAAAACTTCTATAGTTTGGTATTTTATATCCATCCTACTTTCCATTATTTTCTCTATTATCTCTATAGGAATGCTAGTCCCTTTTATGAACATCATTTTTGGGGTAAAACATTCTATAATTCCAGAGGTATCCAAAAAACCTGACTTTGCAGTTGTTCATTGGTTAAAAGAGCAATTAAACCTATTAATTAATACCAACGATTCCTTTCATGCATTGGGTACAGTTTGTATACTAATCATTTTATCGATAGCATTAAAAAATTTATTTTTATACTTATCCTACCGTGCTATGGGGCCAATAAAAAATGGAATAGTTAATCGGTTTAGGATTGATATGTATGACAAGATATTAAAACTACCCATTGGTTATTTTACCGAACAACGTAAGGGCGATTTGATGAGTCGCATGACTAATGATGTAAGTGAGGTAGAAAGCTCGGTTGTTGGTACATTAGAAGGGTGGGTGAGAGATCCTTTAACGATAATTATTAATCTTTTTGTACTATTCTCCATTAGTCCTATGCTTACAGGATTTATACTTTTATGTATTCCTATTATGGGTTTTGTAATCGGACGATTGAGTAGATCCTTAAAAAAACAATCATCAGAAGTGGCTGTAAAGGGAGGCGAAACTATCTCTATAATTGATGAAACTCTTGGAGGGTTAAGGGTTATTAAAGCTTTTAATGTAGAGGCGGTACTGCGAAATAAATTTTTAAATACCAATACTCAATTATTAAATGCAAGAAATCGAATTGGCTTCAGAAGAGATCTTGCTTCTCCATTAAGTGAGATGATGGGAGTGGCTATTTTTTCTGGTATTTTATGGTTTGGTGGCCGACTAGTTTTAACTGGTGAACTTGGGTTGGATGGCGCTTTGTTCCTTGCTTACATGGGGATGTTTTACAATGTTATTGACCCGGCTAAATCAATATCTACCGCTTTTAGTAATATGCTAAAAGGTGCTGCAGCCATTGATAGAATAGAAGAGGTTTTAAACGCACCAGTTACCGTAGATGAAAATCCAAACGGCAAAAAATTATTAGAGTTTAAAGAAGGAATAGAATTTAATAATGTAGGATTTAGTTATGATGATGTGGTTATATTAAATAACATAAACTTAAAAGTAGCAATAGGAAAAACAGTTGCTTTGGTTGGTAGCAGTGGTGCAGGCAAAAGTACACTGGCCGATTTACTGCCTCGTTTTCATGATGTAACTAACGGTACATTACTTGTTGATGGGATAAACATAAAAGAGTATTCGTTGCACTCCTTACGAAGTTTGATTAGCATTGTAACTCAGGAGCCCATTTTATTTAATGACACCATTGCTAATAACATTGCATTGGGAATGGATAACGCCACCCTTGCTAAAATTGAACAGGCAGCTAAAGTAGCTAATGCACATAACTTTATTATGCAAAAGGAAAATGGATATGATACTAATATTGGTGATAGGGGCAGTAAACTAAGTGGTGGCGAAAGACAACGTATTACCATTGCAAGAGCTGTGCTTAAAAATCCGCCTATATTAATTTTAGACGAGGCAACCTCATCATTAGATACTGAAAGCGAAAGATTAGTACAAGATGCAATCAATAATTTAATGAATAATCGTACTTCATTGGTTATTGCCCATCGATTGTCTACTATACGACATGCCGATGAAATTATTGTTTTACAAAAAGGAGAAATTGTAGAAAGAGGAACCCATGATAGTTTAATTGCACAAAATGGGTTTTATAAAAAATTAGTGGATATGCAGGAAGTAAGGTAATTTTTTAAACAGCGTTTACACGAATTTGTTTAATTAAATAAGAAGAGAATGAAATGCATCATTCTCTTCTTATTTATTCTAAAACCCCAGCTTTAATATTTAATAAGGGGCGATTTTTATTTAGATGATCCCATCTTCGCTTCAATACTTAACGTGGCATGTGGCACAGCACGTAAACGGGCTTTATCAATTAACTGACCAGTTACTCGGCAAATGCCATAAGTTTTATTTTCTATTCGCATTACCGCTTTTTCTAAATGATCAATAAACGTGTTCTGGCGATTAGCCATTGTACTCAACTGCTCTCTTTCCATACTCATACTTCCATCTTCCATCGTCATATAACGCGCATCATCATTATCGCCTCCCATTTCGTCCTTACGTGTGATAAGCCCCTGTAAATAACTTAATTCTTTTTTAGCAGATTCTAACTTACGTTGTATAATTTCTCTAAACTCATTTAAATCTGTATCATTATAACGAACTAAGGGAGCACCTAAATCATGCTTAGGCTTGTCTAATACAGATTTAGTAAATTCAGGCTGGTATTTACGAGATGTTTTAGTATTTATTTTTGGTAAGACAACAGGTTTTGCAGGAACAATTTTAATGTCTTTTGCTTTTTGTGGTGACTTTTCTTTTAGCTTTACAATAATTTTTTTTGACGATTTTTTAATGAAAATCGGGTTTAATATCGACTTTTTTACTTCAATCTTCTTAATCACAGGTTTTTTTTCGGACTTTTTTGGCGCAGCTTTAATTACAGCTTTTGGTGCTTTTTTTGCCAAAATTGCCTTTTTTTGTACTTTTTTTATGGGGTTTAGTATCTTTTTTACTGATTTTTTAACAACTGCTTTTCGGACTGATTTTTTAGCAATCTGTTTTTTGGCAATTGGTTTCTTGGTAGCCGCTTTTTTAGGAGTTGCCTTTTTAGCCGAGGCCGATTTTTTTGCCGGAACAGGTTTTTTAACGGTTTTTATAACCTTTTTTGCTGCTGGTTTTACTGTTTTGCCCTTTTTAACTGGGATTTGTTTTTTTGTAGCCATACTAATAACCTTTTTTAAGTACGTTCACTTGTAATATAACATCATTCACTTCAATCTCAATTCCATCACTTATGGCTGGTAAAAAAGAAAGCGAATCTGCCAAAATTTCTGCGCAAATATAATCTTTATATTCAATTATTGACGATTGTAACACAGCATTTTCACTTACCGTCACATCTATACGGTCCGACAGGTTAAAGCCACTATCTTTTCTAATGTTTTGAATTCGGTTTACAAACTCCCTCGCATCCCCCTCTTTTTTTAAATTATCAGTAATTACTATATCTAATGCAACTGTTAACATGCCTTTTACAGCAACTTCATAACCAGGTATCTCATCAGCAGAAATCTCCATATCCTCTGCATTAATCATTATTGGGTCTTCTCCATTAATCAGATAATCGGGGTTAAGAATATATTCATTTTCAAGAACTTTGTTAATGGTTATATTATCAAAATTTGTAATTAACTCTGCTGCCCACTTCATTTTTTGCCCTAGTTTTTTCCCCAAAGTTTTAAAATTAGCTTTTGCTTTTTTCTTAATAAAATCGTTTTCGGCGCCTAAAATATCTACTTCTTTAATATTGGTTTCGGCTTTAATAATATCTTCAACCTTTTTAATGCGTGCTGCCATAGTTAAATCTAAAGCCGGAATAAAAACTTTTTGTAATGGCTGTCTAACCTTAAGGTTTACTTTTTTACGTAATGACAATATTAGGGAAGATATATCCTGTGCCAATTCCATTCTTTTTTCTAAATCAATATCAATTACAGAATCATTAAACTTTGGAAAATTAATGTGATGAACTGATTCATTATTAAAACGATTAGAAACACTATTTAAATTATTGAACAGCCAATCTGCAAAAAAAGGAGCAACTGGCGCCATCAGTTTACAAAGCGTTTCCAAACATTCGTAAAGTGTTTGGAAAGCAGAAATTTTATCCTGCTCGTATTCGCCTTTCCAAAATCGGCGACGACAAAGACGTACATACCAGTTACTTAAATGCGCATCAACAAAATTTTCAATGGCACGGCCTGCTTGAGTAGGTTCATAAGCATCAAAATTTTCTTCTACCGTTTTTATCAATGAATTAAGTGAAGATAATATCCATTGATCAATTTCTGGTCTGTCTTTAACTGGGATATAATTTTCTTTAAAAGCAAAGCCATCTACATTTGCATACAGCGCAAAAAATTGATAAGTATTATATAAAGTACCAAAAAATTTGCGTTGTACTTCTTTAATGCCCTCCGTATCAAATTTTAAGCTATCCCATGGCGACGCATTGGTAATAAGATACCAGCGTGTAGCATCGGCGCCAAAAGTGTCGATGGTAACAAAAGGATCAACCACATTGCCCAGTCGCTTACTCATTTTGTTTCCGTACTTATCCAATACCAAGCCATTACTCACTACTGCTTTATAAGCAACACCTTTTAACTCGCCTGATGCAGGTGGGTAAAGTCCGTTTTCTTTTAATTTTTCTTCTACACTATCTTTTAATAAAGCTCCAAGTGCATGTAAAGTATAAAACCAACCTCTTGTTTGATCTACGCCCTCGGCAATAAAATCGGCAGGATAACTTTTAGCAAATGTTTCTAAATTTTCAAAAGGGAAATGCCATTGCGCATAAGGCATCGCACCACTATCAAACCAAACATCAATTAAATCAGGTACTCGCTGCATGGATTTGCCTGTATTACTTACTAAAGTAATACCATCGACATAAGGTTTATGTAAATCAAGAACACCACCGTGGAGGTAATTTTTATTTGTTTCGCCACCTAAAATTTCGCCAGCTTTTTTTATTTCTTTATGGAGTTCTTCAATTGACCCAATACATTTCTCTTCTTCCCCATCTTCTGTTTTCCAAATAGGAAGTGGTGTTCCCCAAAAGCGACTACGACTTAAATTCCAGTCAACCACATTCTCTAACCAATTTCCAAATCGGCCAGTGCCGGTATTTGCTGGTTTCCAATTAATAGTTTTATTAAGCTCCACCATTCTGTCTTTTACAGCTGTGGTTTTAATAAACCAGGCATCAAGCGGATAATAAATGATAGGCTTATCTGTACGCCAGCAATGGGGATAATTATGTTCGTATTTTTCTACTTTAAATGCCCTGTTTTCTTTTTTAAGCTTTACGGCGATGTCAACATTTACATCCACATAATCCTTTTCATCCTTATAGTTTTTCACATAGCGATTACTGAATTCGCCCACCCCTTCTAAAAATTTTCCTTGCTTATCTACCAACGTTAAAATGCCTAAGTTATTTTTCTGCCCTACTTTAAAATCATCAGCACCAAAAGCAGGAGCGGTATGCACAATACCCGTTCCATCTTCCGTGGTAACAAAATCGCCAAGAACAACTTTAAAGGGGTTTGCACCAGGTGTTAGTTCCTGTATTTTTTCTATCGTATTTGCTTCCGAAGAAAGTAGTTGTTCGTATAATAATCCTTCTAATTCTTTTCCTTTAAATTCAGCAAGAATTTTCCAGGGCAATAATTTTACTTCGGAATTGTAATTTTTGAAATCGCCGTTTTCGCCTTCGGATTTAAAATATTTACTTACCAATGCTTTTGCAAGTATTATATTATTTGGTAGATGGGTATAAGGATTAAATGTTTGTAGCATCACATAATCAATATTAGGACCAACGGTTAATCCAAGATTTGAAGGAAGTGTCCACGGTGTAGTGGTCCAAGCCATTAAAAACGCTTCTCCTAAATTTCCCTCCAAAGCGCTGTTTTCAGACTCAGCAATAGCAGAAAATATTTTAGCAATAGAAGGGTGCTGCTTAGCTTCTCCTTGTAAGATCTTGGTTACACGAAACATAGCCACTACACTAGTATCTTTTACATCTTTGTATGTTCCCGGCTGATTTAATTCGTGCGATGATAATCCTGTACCTGCAGCAGGTGAATAAGGTTGAATACTTACACTTTCATACAAATATCCCTTCTTATATAATTCACTCAGGCACCACCAAAGGGATTCTATATAATTATTTTCGAAAGTAACATAAGGTTTTTTTAAATCTACCCAATAGCCCATTTTTTGTGTAATGTCGTCCCACTTATCTTTAAATCGCATTACTACTTCACGACATTTTTTATTATAATCTTCTACTGATATTTTTATACCAATATCTTCTTTGGTAATACCCAATTCTTTTTCAACTCCTAATTCAATAGGTAAACCATGGGTATCCCATCCGCCTTTACGTTTTACTTGAAACCCTTTCATCGTTTTATAGCGACAAACTAAATCTTTTAATGTTCGGGAAATTACATGATGAATGCCTGGCATGCCATTAGCACTTGGTGGGCCTTCGTAAAAAACAAAAGAAGGCATGCCTTCACGTAATTCAATACTTTTTTCGAAAGTATTTTCCTTTTTCCATTTAGCGAGTATCTCTTCGCTTATAGATGGGAGGTTTAATTGTTGATATTCTGTGTATTTGCCACTCATATATAAATCTGTAGTTCTTTTTTGTCAATCCATTAAATAATATTATCAAACACGGTCCTTAATTAAGTGTGCAAAGGTAGTAAAATAGCGGTGTTCAATAATAAGGTCTTTCGGATTAACTACAACTTTAATAACAAAATATAATTTATACTAATTTAAATAAGGTCAATATGGATATATCTTTACGCTATTTTAGAACGGGCCAAAACTAAACAAATAAAAAAGCACCTACATGGCTGTAGATGCTTTTTTATTATTTATAAATTCAATCTATTAAAATACTGTTGTGCCATTTGCTTGGTAAGTGTATCTAAATCGATAAATTAATCGAAGAGGTATAGGTCCTATAAACGCTTCATAATCTACAGCTAACAATTCCATTTTTACATAAAAATTATTTGCTGTACGAAAAATAAATGTTTTCCCTGCCTTAGGGGCAAAGGATCGGGTTACTGGATTATAGTCGTACCAGCTACCATCCTTTATTCCTTTTTGAGAAGTGGTGGTATCATATGCATAGCCGGTAGAAGGCGCTGCTGTAACTGCAGTATAAATATTATTTTGTAGAATCGCCCCTGCATTACCAGGGCCGAAGGCGTTACTGTTTAAAATAAATGTAGTAAATCTTAAGCCAAAATCCCATGCCAAGGTGGCACTGTCGCTATTGGCTACAATGGCGCCATTTTTAAAACTAAAAAATGCAAAGGGGCTACTTGAGCTAAAATTAACTTTTAAGGAGTCTGTTTTTTCGATAGAGGTAATTGGTGGTGTAGTCGCATTTCTTGTACAAGAGCTAAATGCAATAATAACGCTGATGGCGGCAATCATACTGGCTTGAATCATTTTTTTCATTTTGTTTATTTTTTGTTTTCTTCGCCCAATTTTAGGCTCAAGTATAGATTTAAAATAGTTGTTTAATGTTTATTTTACAATTTATTAAATAGGTTATGCCCGGCAGGTTAGGTAATCTGTCTTTGTCTTTGTGGTTTAATAAATTTTCGACACCCGCCTGTATTTCAAATCCAGATTTAAATAATTTACTGATGGCTGCATTTATTAAAACATATCCGTTTACATACTCGCGATCATCATCTAAAATATTGTCACCATTAATATCACTATAACCAAATCGGCCTCTATAATTTGCCCTTATATTAGCCATCCAACCCTTTTCTTTTTGAAAATAACAAACTTGTAGGTTAGCTGTATGTTTACTGCGGTTAAATAACCCTTCATATTGATCTTTTGTAACATAACTACTCAGGTAGGTGACAGGGTCTCTTTTTATGATCTCTGCATTTTTAATTCGACTTAAAATATTTTTATCTTTAGCATCTAGGTATTGATAACCTAAATTAAAACTAAACTGTTTATTTATTGAATGGGTTACTGTTACATCATAGCCCTGTGTAAAAACAGTATTGATATTTACGTAACTGTAAATTGCCTGCCCATTTAGTTTGGTGAATGGCAAATTGTAGCGATCTATAAGATTATTGATATCGTTACGAAAAACATTAATAGCAAAGTGGGTTTTATTATGCAAGGCATATTTGCCACCAATGTTAATGCCAATTGATTTTTCTGGTAATAAAGTATGATCACCAAGAAACCCATTAATGTTGATGGACTGATCAATTTGTCCCTGTTGCTTTAGCTGTAACAATCCGTTTGATAGTTCATTGGCTCCTAATAAGGTGTAACCAACAAGAGAATTAGTGAAATATAAAAACTGCTGCCTAAAATCGGGCGCCTTAAATCCAGTACCTATCGACCCTGCAATACTTAGGTGAGGGGCTACTTTATAAGCTAATGCCAGCTTAGGGTTAAGCTGTATGGCATATAAGGAATGCTTATCCATCCTGCCCCCAATGGTTATATTTAATTTATTCTTCAACAGCCATTCTTTTTGTAAAAAACAATAAAAGGCATTGAAATATTTTTTGTTTGAATAACGATCTGCTTCAATGGTTTCGTAATTATAACCAATGCCTGTAATCATTTTTTGATTTCTTTTTTCCCCAATTTCAATCTGTATTTCAGGTTTTACTAAAAACTGATGCAAGAAGTTTTTGTCAAAAAGTTGCTTATCCGTTTGTAAAAAAACCTCTGCATTGTTTTGATACCCCGTTAGGTATAACCTTGAAATAATTTTTAATTTATTAGAAAAATTATAAAATAACTGATTATTAAATCCTCCATCTATTTCTTTACTATCACCATCAACAGCAACTGGCAGAGACCCTGTGAAAACTAAATAATTATTAAACTGCTTTTGTGTAAATAATCTAGCCGAAGACTGCCATTGTATTTTTTTGGTAAAATCATAAAACAGCTTTACGGAAAACGAATAATTTAAAAGGGGGTCAATAGTTTTTCCGTAAATAGCGTTATCTAAATCATAACCACTACTGCTGTACCTGTTTGCAAAAAACTGTAGAGCAAGCTTATTTTTTATAATGGTTTGATTAGCTGTAATACCCCAGGTATTATTACTCGCTTGATTTAGTTGCAGTATGGTTGCATTGTTTTTTGGTTTTTCGGTAATAACATTTATAACGCCTGCCAATGCATCTGAGCCATACAAACTAGTAGCAGGACCTTTTATTACTTCTATTTGCTGAATATTACCTACAGCAATTCTTCCTAAATTTAATATTCCTGCATTTCTTCCGGTAAGTGGTTCGCCATCCATTAATATTAATGTGTAAGCTGGATCAAGTCCCTGTAGTTGAATACCACTTCCAAATGGATTTGGATAACCTTGTAATGATTGACCCAAAGGGTTATCTGATAAAATTAAACCCGTTTGTTGCTGTAAAATATCAATTAGTTTTTGTGAACCCGTTTGCTGAATAAATTTTTTACTAATAACTTGAATGGGAAACGGAATATCTTCAATGCTTTTTTCAGTACGAGTAGTTGTTACTGTTACTTCATTAATTGTTTTAAGCTCATTAAAGCCTGTATCATGTATTGCATTTTGTGCAAATGACACATTGATCATGCTTGCAAAAACAAAAAGGAATAAAATAATATTTTTTTTGATGATTGTCATTTCTGAACGCGAAGTTTATTCAGAAGTATTTTAGAATTATCATGGAATTGTCAAGATATTAAATAACTGTTGAATATCATTTTGTTTTACCAAATGATGACAGAATACATGATATAAATCAAACTAGGTACTGACGAAGATCAGCACCTAGTTTAAAAAATAAATTCATTAAATAAACTGTCTAAAATTTTACTCCAACAGAAACGAAGAATGTGCTTCCATCAGATGGTAAAGCCCCCGGGCCGGGATAACCACCTGCACGACGGGTGAAATATTTTTGGTTACCCAAATTATTTATACCAGCTTTTATATTTAGTTTGGCTGAATATTTATATACAGCAGTTAAATCAATAACGGTATAAGATGGTATTAATCCGTTTTGTGCATTTGCTGTAACTGCAATGGTATTATTTGCATCGGCATAAGATTCATCTACATAACTTAACTGGCCTGTTAAACTAAGTTTGTTGTAGGAAATAGTCATTCCTGTTCTGATAATATTTTCAGGAGCATTCTCTACTTTTTTATTTTTAAGATTGGTTTCTACTAATTGGTTGTCGTTGTTTTTTATAATAAGTTTTAAGTTACCATATTTAGCATCTGTGTAACTATAACTTACAAAAAAACTTGCATCAGCCTTAGTTGATTTGCTAAAAGCTTTCATCGGGCTGAATTCAACCAGTCCTTCAAAACCCTTGCTGCTGCTGTTTCCAATATTGGTACGGTAATTATAAAAACTTCCGTCTATTCTTTGTTGTACAATTGTGCCAATGCGGTTATTGTATTGCAGGTAATAAATTCCGACATCAAAAAATAAATAGTTTTTTAATTTACCCCTGTAACCCAAATCGGCATTGTAGCCTATTGCATCTTTCAAATCCTGATCAATAACATCCGTTGTTGGTGGTGCAGTTAAGTCAGCAAATTGCACAGGTCTGTAAGCTTGTGTAATGTTAGCATATATTTCTGTAGTGTTGCTTGTATGAAATTCGGCACCAACTCCGGCGAGCGCAAAACCTCTTGATTTTTTTTGATGCTGTAAAATATTTTCTGTACCTGTATTGGTAAATCCATTTCTGCCGCTGGCATTACCGGTAATGTATTCATAACGAATGCCGGGTATAATTATAAAATTTTTTGAAACCCGAAAAATATTTTCGACAAAAACAGCTACATTTGTTGTTTTAAAATCTATATCCTTGTTCCATATTCCATCCGATAAAGTCATATCATAATTTCTTGCTGTTGTGCCTTTGCCATCCGATGCATACCGGAAAGTACAACCGTTGTAAAATCTGATTCCAGCAGAAATAGTCTGTTTTTTATTGAATAAATTATAATCAGTTATAAAACGGGCCTCCATTCCTGCATTTCGGTATTTATCAGCGTTAACGTTTCTGTTGTTATACTGAGTGGTAGTTTTATTGATGGTATCTGCAATTATAATTCCTTCCGAAGGAATATAACCAACACTATTCCTATCGCCCAATATGCTAAAGAATTTTACGTTTAACCTTGCATGCTCATTAAAATCGTAATTGGCAATTAAGGCAGCAGTGGTCCAAGTAATATCAAACCAGTTTCTGCTGCGGAAACTTTGTTTAACATCCAGTTTAATTTGTGTATCTGTTAATCCGCCGGGTTGTTGGCTGCGGATATGAGAAACCATCAACTCAGCAGTTAATGATAATTTTTTATTTATGCGGTAGGTGAATGTTCCAAAACCTGAGTTGGTAAAATATTCGCTGTTCTTTCGGTATCCATTCGCATTTCGGTGATCAAGAAATCCATAGTAATGATATTTTTCGCTTTCGCCACCAACAGCATTATAACTGTTGAATAAGCCATTGCTTCCAACCGTTTGTTGCGTTTCAAACTCAAATTTTTTATTTATTTCACTACCGTTGCGTAAAATATAATTTACGAATCCGCCAAACTGGGGGCCATATTGCAAAGCACCCTGCCCTCGTACAATTTCAATACGTTGCACTGCCTGTAATTGGGGATTGTAGTAGGCCTCGGGATATCCAAATGGATCTGCTGAAATATCATAACCATTTTGCCTTACATTAAATTCCCAACTGCGGTTAGGGCTAAGTCCTCTTGCAGCCAGCCCAATTTGAATACCACTGCCATCACTTTCCCAGATATGCATACCGGGTACTTTGGCAACTATCTGCCGCATATTGTTTGTTACTACATTGCCTTTTACATTATCTAAAACGATCAATGCATTTTTTTTGCCGACATAAATGGAAGTGCCAACTATTTCGGGCAATTGCTGAATATCACTTTTACTGTAACGGCCTACTACAGTTACGTCGGGTAAGTATTTATGATTTGGTTCGGGTGAGTCTTTCTGGAAATTGTTTTTAACCTGTGCGGTTAATGATAAACATGAACTCAACAGTAAAATTGAAATGTAGAATATTTTCACCATCTTTTTTTAGATGGCAAAATTGCAAGCATTAAAAATTACAAGGTTATAGAATCGGGAAATCTATTTACGTAAAAAGGAAAACTAACGTAGCAACAATTCACAAGGCTTAATGCCCGTGTGCTTTTTAAAAGCAGTAGAAAAATGGGAGATAGATGAATAGCCCAGCAACATAGAAACTTCTGTTACACTCAGGCCTTTATCGTACAATAAATATTTGGCATGTTCCATTCTTTGACTTTGATAAAAATCAAAAATAGTGGTACCGAAAATTTCTTTAAAGCCTTTCTTTAAATAGCATTCATTGATGGCCACCTTGCGGCTAAGTGCTTTGATGGTAATGGGTTCGCCAATATGCTGCAATAAAACTTCACGGGCTTTAATGATCTTTTCCCGATCTTCGGCATTTTGTAAAAACTTGCAGCTAAATTCTAGATCTTTATCCTCTCCCAACATGCAATCCATGCTGTATAATAATAATATTTGCGTTTGTGCGTTGATGAAAATATTTTCTCTGGTATCTGAATACGTGTGATTTAATAATGATTCAATAGCATTTCTAGTTTTATTACACAATGGCAATTGCTTAGAAAAAGATAGGTTGTGTTTAAAGGAAAGTACATTTTCTGTTAAACTGTTTTCAATACTGTTATTGGTAAACTGGCTTAGGTAGTTTGGTTTAAAGCTAAAACTCAATACATCTATACTATCTACTTTTTCAATACAGCTTTTACTGATGTTTAATTTGCAAAAATTACATTCTGTTTGTTTTTGTTTGCAGTAAACATTTCCGCTTACGCAAAATTTTAATTCGAGGTAATTGGCGTCGGGGTTGTCTTTTTCAATATGGTAAATGATGATGCCCGTATCATCAATACTCCATTGCGACTGTTTTCTATAACGATTTATGGAATAATGCACCGATCCTGGCACTTTACGATCAATATGAAATAATACATCCAAATCCTCCTGTAACAGTAGTTGCTTGTGTGCAATAGTTAATATATCTGTCTGCTCCTCCATAAAAATTAGCCACAAAGGTACAAAGGAATGTTTAAACTTATAAGAGCAAAACGTGGATGACATTTCTTTAACAAATTACCAGTTCTTTAGGTTGTGTTGCATTAAAATATACACTATAATACCTTTAGTCTTTATTTAATTTATCCCCTAAAAAGCATAAAATTTTTGGCAAAAAGTCAACCCAAAATAAACCCTTAATTATTACCTCAAACGCCTGTTTTTTCATACCTTCGCCTCAATATTTATTTTAACTATTAAAAGAGATTTAGCATAACCATATGAGTAAAGAATTAGACTCCATCCCAAACCCCGCCAATACTGCCTACGGCGCAGATAGTATACAGGTTTTGGAAGGCCTAGAAGCCGTTCGTAAAAGACCCGCCATGTATATTGGCGATATTGGTGTAAAAGGACTCCATCACCTAGTTTATGAAGTGGTAGATAATTCCATAGATGAAGCACTTGCTGGGCATTGCAAAAATATTACCGTAACTATCAATGAAGATAATTCTATTACAGTGGAGGATGATGGTCGGGGTATTCCTACTGGTTTGCATACCAAGGAAAACAGAAGTGCCTTGGAAGTGGTGATGACTGTTTTACATGCTGGTGGAAAATTTGATAAAGACTCATATAAAGTCTCAGGAGGTTTGCATGGTGTTGGCGTAAGTTGTGTAAATGCATTGAGTAGCAAATTGCATGTTGCGGTTAACCGAGATGGTAAATCTTTTGAACAGGAATATGCAAAAGGTATTCCTCAGTATCCAGTAAGGGAAACCGGATCGTCTGACAAGCATGGTACTACTGTGCATTTTTGGCCCGATTTGTCTATTTTTATTACTAGCATCTATAATCGCGAAATATTAGAAGCCCGCTTAAGAGAGCTCTCTTTTTTAAACAGAAAAATTAATATTAATATTATTGATCTGCGCGAAATAGATGATGATGGTAAATATTATACAAAAACTTTTTATAGTGAAGGCGGTATTGTGGAGTTTGTGGAAATGCTCGACAAAAATGCTAATCGTAATCCTTTATTGCCTACCGTAATTTATTGCGATGGACACGATGTGACCAGTAATGTAATGGTAGAAGTAGCCATGATTTATAATACGGGCTACCAAGAACATTTATTCAGCTATGTAAATAATATTAATACTATTGAAGGTGGTACGCATGTTGCTGGTTTTCGTCGTTCTATAACCCGGGTTTTTAAAAGCTATGGCGAAAAAGAAGGCATGTTTGAAAAAGCGAAAGTAGAAATTGAGGGGGATGATTTTAGAGAAGGATTAAGTGCCATTATTTCAGTTAAAGTGCCCGAGCCTCAATTTGAAGGTCAAACCAAAACCAAACTCGGTAATAATGAAGTAATGGGAGTTGTAGATTCTACTTTAAGTAGAGTATTATCTGCTTTTTTAGAAGAAAATCCCAAAGATGCTAAAACCATTATTCAAAAAGTAATATTGGCAGCACAGGCAAGGGCAGCTGCAAAAAAAGCAAGAGAAATGGTACAGCGTAAAAGCGTACTAACCGGTGGTGGACTACCCGGTAAATTAGCAGATTGTAGCGAAAAAGATCCCCACCGTTGCGAGCTATATCTTGTAGAGGGAGATTCTGCAGGAGGTACTGCCAAACAAGGTAGAGACAGAAGTTATCAGGCTATACTTCCGTTAAGAGGTAAAATTTTGAACGTAGAAAAAGCAATGGAACATAAAATTTATGATAATGAGGAGATCCGTAATATGTTTACAGCCCTAGGTGTAAAGATTGGTACTCCCGAAGATCCTAAAGCTTTAGACTTATCAAAACTTCGATATCATAAGTTAATCATCATGACAGATGCCGATGTGGATGGAAGTCATATTGCTACTTTGATTTTAACTTTTATTTTTCGCTATATGAAAGAACTGGTGGAACAAGGGTATGTTTATATAGCTCAGCCGCCTTTATATCTTGTTAAAAAAGGAAAAGATCAATCCTATGCCTGGAACGATGAAGAACGTAAACTTCTTATTAAACAATTTGGGCAGGGTAAAGATGAAAGTGTAAATACCCAACGATATAAAGGACTAGGAGAAATGAATGCAGAACAACTTTGGGAAACTACCATGAACCCAGCAACAAGAACCTTAAAACAAGTTACTATTGAAAGCTCTGCCGAAGCAGATAGGGTGTTTAGTATGCTGATGGGAGATGAGGTTCCCCCACGCAGGGAATTTATAGAAACACATGCAAAATATGCTAAAATTGATGTGTAAAAATCATTTTTTAAGCTAAAAGCTATTTTTTAAAATATTATTTTATCACAATTTGTAAGGGGCTTTTAGCCTCTTTTTTGTTATTCAAGTAGAATAGGTTAAAAAAACTCCTCTTTTTTTTATTAATAGCTAAACTATTGCCTGTTAAGTCTTTTAAGCTTATTTTATTAGTTGATCACACTTAAATATCGGTGTTTATAAGTATAGAAATTAAAATTTTACAATGGGGATAACCATAGGCACTTAAGCTAATTTAAAGGGAAATCAAGCTGCGTTTTTTTGCTAAAACCAATATTTATAGTAGCTTGTACTCTATTAATAAGAAGAAATTTGCCTATAGGTGAATTCTTACACCCATATTTACTAACCATAAATTAATTAAAATGTCAAAAATGTTAACAGCCTATTGCATGAAAACAAAGGAAAAAAATGTTCCAATGCAGGATGCAGTAATAACTAAAACTTCTCGTGGAGGCTATATGGCCCAAGGTAACGATGGTAAAGGTAATAAAATGACTACCATGCTTAGCGAAGCTACCGCATTGGAAGCTGTTAAAAACGGTGTGGCAAAACAAGCCTGGTAAGTTTAACTAAAAAATTAATTAAGGTCGATCGGCGCAAGTTGAACGACCTTTTTTTTGTTCATATATCCTAGCATTGCTTTCTAACTCAAAACCTATGCGGAGGTATATTTAGTTCAGGTAACAACAAATTGATATAGTCGTGTAGTACCTTTCGCAATAATCTTATCATCATTTAATATTCTTTTGCATTTTATCTAAAAATAAAAATAACTCATTCATTGTTTTTATCTCCTGAACAACCAATATACCATTTTTTCCAACTTGTTTTAACTTTCCTTTATTGGTGCCAGTTTGTAAAAAAAGTAAAACTCCATTAAATGTTTCACTTTGAAAATAAGGGGAGTCGGGATTACTTACAAAGAAACATTTGAGGGTATTATTTTTCAAAAATATTTTTTCGAAACCTAGCTCTACAGCAATTTTTCTGCAACGAACAGTTGTAAAAAGATCTTCAACCTGTAAAGGTATTGGCCCAAATCTATCTATCATTTCTGTATAAAAAGCAGTTAGATGTTCTTCATTTTCGCAAATATCCAAACGGCTATATAGGGATAATCTTTCGGTAATACTTTCTACATAATTGTCGGGTATTAATATTTCTAAGTCGGTATCAATACTACAATCTGTTACAAAATCATCCTGTTTTGCAATTTCTTCCTTATATAATTCTTTAAACTTTGTTCGCTTTAATTCTCGTATGGCTTCATCTAAAATTTTCTGATACATTTCAAATCCAATTTCTGCAATAAATCCACTTTGTTCTCCACCCAACATATTGCCAGCACCACGTATATCAAGATCTCTCATTGCAATCTGAAATCCACTACCCAAATCGCTATACTGCTCAAGCGTACTTAATCTTTTACGACTATCAACAGGCAATGTGCTCATAGGCGGAGCAAATAAATAACAAAAAGCTTTTTTATTACTACGGCCAACCCTTCCCCTAAGTTGGTGTAGATCGCTTAACCCAAATTGATGTGCATTATTAACAATGATGGTATTTACATTAGGTATATCCACCCCGCTTTCTACAATATTAGTGCAAACTAGTACATCATATTTTTTATCCATAAAATCTAGGATGGTATCTTCCAACCCGTCACCATCCATTTGACCGTGGGCATAGGCTATGCTAATATCCGGACAAAGACCTTGTATAAATTCCTTCATTTCTGGTAATCCATTTACTCGATTGTGAATAAAAAAAACCTGCCCGCCCCTTTCGGTTTCATAATATATAATATCACGAATAACATCTTCATTAAAAACCATCACTTCGGTTTGTATAGGCTGTCTATTTGGCGGCGGCGTATTAATTATACTTAAATCCCTTGCTCCCATCAAACTAAATTGCAGCGTTCGTGGTATAGGTGTAGCGGTTAAGGTTAAGGAATCAACAGTTGTGCGCAGTTGTTTTAATTTTTCTTTTGCAGCTACACCAAATTTTTGTTCCTCATCAATAATCATTATCCCCAAATCTTTAAACTTCACATCTTTACTTAGTAATGCATGGGTACCAATGATGATATCAATTTTTCCTTCTGCAACTTTTTGTAAAGTTTCTTTTTTTTCTTTAGTCGATTTAAAACGATTTATAAAATCAACCGCAACAGGAAAATCTTTTAAGCGTTCACCAAATGTTTTATAATGCTGATAGGCAAGTATAGTTGTAGGCACTAAAATAGCAGCCTGTTTTCCATCGCAACAACTTTTAAAAGCTGCACGTATTGCAATTTCTGTTTTACCAAAACCAACATCACCGCAAATCAAGCGGTCCATAGGGGATGGTTTTTCCATATCTCGTTTTACATCTTCTGTTGCCTTGCCCTGATCTGGGGTGTCTTCATAAATAAAGCTGGCTTCCAACTCGGCTTGCATGTAATTATCCGGGGCATGTGCAAATCCTTCCTGGCTTTTTCTTTGAGCATATAGTTTTATTAGGTCTGTGGCAATATCCTTTACTTGTTTTTTTGTTTTGTCTTTTAATTTATTCCAAACATCACTACCTAGTTTATTCATTTTGGGTATAGAGCCTTCTTTACCACTATACTTTCCTATTTTATGAAGTGAAGAAATATTTACATATAATAGGTCGCCATCTTTATATTGAATACGAACGGCCTCCTGCATTTTACCATTAGCTTCTATCTTTTGTAATCCACTATAAATCCCCACACCATGGTCGATATGTGTTATATAATCTCCAGGTTGTAATTCCCTCAGCATTTTTAAAGTGAGCGCTTTGTTTTTGCTAAACGCCTGCTTTACTTTGTATTTGTGATAACGTTGAAAAATTTGATGATCGGTATAACAAATCGATTTTAAATCATCATCAATAAATCCTTCATGAATGGAAATTGGAACTGGAATAATATTTATTTCTGATTTACCATCGGCGCCTGTGGCAAGATCAGTAAATATTACATGCAATCTTTCTAGCTGTTTAGGGTTTTCGGCAAATAAGTAAATATTATATTTTTTCTCTTCGTATTCTTTTATATTTTTTATTAAAAGGTCGAAATTTCTATTAAAGGCAGGCTGCTCTTTGGTTGCAAAGTCAATACGATGAATATTAGCAGCTGTTAATTTATTGTTTACAAAGTAAGGACTTTTCCCAAACTCAATAATATGGCGCTGGCGAATTTGGGCTTCAATAGTTATAGCGCTTACAAAATCAGTTATTTTTAAATCGCTTCTAAAATTAAGATCGCTTTCCTCATTTTGGATACTGCTAATTCCCAGCTGTCCATTGTTAACTGCCAACTGTAAATCTTCTTCTTCCTGCTCAATTTTTTCTTTTATAAATTCCCAATCGGCACTCCAAATAACTGTGTTTTCTGGTAAAAAATCTAGTATCGAAACTTTCTCTCCTTTATCAAATTGTGTTTCTACATTCGGAATAATATTTATCTGCAATAATTTCCTTTCGCTTAACTGTGTTTCTGGATCAAAGATTCGTATACTGTCTACTTCATTACCAAATAATTCAATTCGATATGGTTTTTCATTACCAAAAGAATAAATATCCAGAATACCACCACGTACCGCAAATTGCCCGGGTTCATATACAAAATCGGTGCGAGAAAATCCATAGCCAATAAACTTTTCGTAAATAGCATTGGCGCTAATGGTATCTCCCTGTTTTATAGAGATAATATTTTCAGAAAGTGTTTTTGGTAACACTACTTTTTCAAATAACGCTTCAGGGTAAGTGATAATGGCACCCACCCGTCCACCTTGAATCGGAGAGGAGAATCGAGTTAAACATTCAGTCCGTAACATTACGTGACTTGGATTAAGGAGTCGATAATTTTTTTTATTTTTAAAAGAGGAAGGAAAATAAAATAAGTTTAATGCATTGGTAATATTCTCCAGCGTATTGTGAAAATATGCCGCTTCCTCCGCATCACGAAAAATAATAAGATGGTTTAATTTAGTGGCCGACGTATGGTTAAACACAGCTGAAACAACAAATGAAAATGCACTTCCATAAAGGCCAAAAAGTTGAATTTGCTGCGGTTGGGATGCAGTAATCCTGTCCACTATTTTAAAACAGCGGGGATCATTTACATACGCTTTCAACAACATGTCCAAATTCATCAGAGAGGTAAAGATAAGCCGAATAAAAAATGTAAGAGGTGTTTATCTTAAATAATAAAAAAGAATACTTAAAAGTATCCTCTATTAATAAATGAGGATATTAATAAAAATTGCTGACACCAATTAATAACAAATACAATCGGTATTCCTTTTTTCGAGAGTGATTTTATTTTATTTTTTGTAGCTTTGCGCAAATATAAATAATGGCATTATTATCGTGGCAAACTGGAAAAGTTATTCGCATTGAATATGAAACAAGCATAACAAAAAGATTTTGGATACAGGTGCCCGAAATAGATTCTTTTGATTTTATTCCAGGGCAGTTTGTAACCTTTGATTTACCCATTCACGAAAAAGCAAATAAACGACTAAGAAGCTACTCCATTGCCTCTTGGCCAGATAATAGAAATATTTTTGAACTAATAATTGTGCGCGATAAAAAAGGAGTTGGTACAAATTATTTATTTGAAGATGTACACGTAGATTCTGAGCTACGTTTTAGAGGCCCGCAGGGAGTGTTTACTTTAAAAGAACCATTTAATGAAGATTTATTTTTTATATGTACAGGCACTGGAATTGCTCCTTTTAGAAGTATGATTCATCATATAAAAAATAAACATATACCACATCAAAACATATATCTAATTTTTGGCTGTCAAACAAAAAACACCTTATTATATTACAAAGAAATGAAAGAACTGGAGCTATCTATTCCGGCTTTTAAATATATTCCTACGCTTTCAAGAGAGCAATGGGAAGGCAATACAGGTTATGTGCATCCCATTTATGAAGCCATATGTGCCAACAAAAGACCTGCAAATTTTTATTTATGTGGCTGGAGCGGTATGGTTGACGAATCAAAAAAAAGAATTATGGATATGGGATATGATAAAAAAGAAATTTATTATGAAATTTATGGTTGATTTTTTCTTCTTTTGCAGCCATACAAAATAAATATGCTTTCTATCATTTCTATTAATGATAGAAATTATACCCTCGCATATGTACATTTTACTCATTTTTTTCATACCTTGTACTTTTAAAAATCATACCACTATTAATTAAATTTCTATGGGTCCATCTTCTATGATTGTTTTGATAATTGCAGCGTTAGCCTTTTCTTCTATTGCAGTAATGATTGCGAAGTTTGTTACAAAATATACCAAGAATCCACAAAAAGGCGAACCTTACGAATGCGGCATACCAACTACTGGTAAAACCTGGATACAATTAAATGTTGGGTACTATTTATTTGCATTAATATTTTTAATATTTGATGTGGAACTTATTTTTCTTTTTCCTTGGGCTGTGGTGGCTAAAAGTTTGGGTTGGTTAGCCTTAATTGAAGTGCTAATTTTCTTTTTTATACTATTTATGGGATTTTTATATGCACATAAAAAAGGGGCATTAAAATGGATTTGATAAAAGGTTTTAAAGTGTTAAATTAAATGACCGAACAACAAAATAAGGTAGTTGATTTTCCTGGTGAAATAAAAGAAATTCCTGGGGGAGGTATTGTTTTGAGTAAACTAGATGATGTGATCAACTGGGCTCGCTCTAATTCGTTATGGCCACTTACATTTGCTACCAGCTGTTGCGGTATTGAATACATGTCGGTTGCTGGTGCTAAATACGACTTTTCTAGATTTGGATTTGAAGTGGCTCGTGCCTCACCAAGACAGGCCGATGTGATTATTATTGCCGGCACCATCGTTAATAAAATGGGACCAGTATTAAAAAGATTATACGATCAAATGGGCGATCCTAAATATGTAATAGCTATGGGCGCCTGCGCTATTAGTGGAGGCCCCTTTTTTTATAATACCTATTCTGTTGTAAAAGGTGCCGATCATATTATTCCTGTAGATGTGTATGTTGCCGGTTGTCCGCCAAGGCCTGAGGCACTGCTACATGCACTAATATCATTGCAGGAAAAAATAAAAAAAGGAATGACAAGAGAACAAATAAAGTCGGGCATATAATTAGTATGAATAACGAAGAATTGAAAATCAAAATAACCGAACTGCTCCCATCAGCCATCTTTGATGAAACAGGAGAATGGCTTAACATTCATGTTACACCTACAGACTGGTTATCTTTCGCTATACAGCTTCGTAATGATGATTTATTATTCTTTGATTATCTTTTTTGTCTTACTTGTATTGACTGGACCAAACCTGCTGAAGAAAAACCGGATCTTACCATGGTGTATCACTTTAGTTCAACAAAATTTCGGCACCATATTGTAGTAAAATCAAACTTAAATAGTAGTCAACCACAAATTGAAACGGTAAGTAATATCTGGCAAACAGCTAACTTTCTTGAACGGGAAGTGTATGAAATGTTTGGGGTTAATTTTTTAAATCACCCTGATTTGCGGCTGTTGATTTTGCCCGATGGATGGGAAGGAAAAAATCCAATGCGTAAAAATTTTGAAGACCCAATAAATATGATAAAACTATAAACCTCTTCCATCTTTTTTGCTTTAGGTAAAAATACAGAGTAAATAAAAAATTATGTTTTACAAAGCGAGTATTAATGTTTAGAGAAACTGAAATACTAAAAACTGGTTCACAAATCCTCCCCATCAAGCAGAATTTAGAAGGGGCTGGAGATTTTGTAATAAATGTAGGGCCTCAGCACCCTGCAACACATGGAGTATTACATTTGGTTATTACCCTCAACGGAGAAACTATAAAAAAAGTAGAGCCACATCTCGGTTATATTCATCGATCCATAGAAAAAATGTGCGAACGTTTAAATTTTCGTCAATTTATTTATGTTACTAGCCGCATGGATTATCTGTCTGCCCACATAAATAACCATGCTTGTGCTATGTGTGTAGAAAAAGGAATGCAGCTTGAAGTGCCTGATAGGGCACAAGTGATAAGGGTTATTATGGATGAGCTTACTAGAATTGCATCTCATGAATTATGGTGGGGAGCTATGGCTATGGATATTGGAGCTTTTACTCCATTTTTTCACGCCTTTAGAGAACGAGAAAAGATTAATGAGATTATGGAAGAAACCTGCGGCGCAAGATTAACCATGAATTATTACGTTCCCGGAGGTTTAATGTCCGACCTGCATCCAAATTTCCAGAAAAAAGTAAAAGAATTTATTACATTATTTAAATTAAAAATTGACGAATACGACGAACTAGTAACAGGTAATATTATTTTTATAAATAGGATGAAGGGTGTTGGTATTTTATCAAAAGAAGATGCAGTTTCATACGGTTGTTCTGGTCCGGCAGCAAGGGGTAGCAGTGTAAGCAACGATATTAGAAAATTATATCCGTATGCCGTATATGATAAAGTGCAGTTTGACGAAATACTAGAAACTGGTTGCGATTCGTTGGCTAGGTATATGGTAAGAATAAGAGAAATGAAGCAATCTATCCATATCATTGAACAATTAATAGATAATATTCCAGAAGGTGAATTTCAGGCTAAAACAAAAGCCGTTTTAAAATTACCTAAAGGAGAATTTTATTCAAGAGTGGAAACTGCTCGTGGCGAATTAGGCGTTTACATAGTTAGTGAAGGAGCAACAACCCCTTATCGAATAAAATTTCGTTCACCAGGGTTTTCAAACCTGTCTGCATTAGACAAAATGGCTAGGGGAAGTAAGTTGGGAGATTTAGTGGCCATGATGGGAACATTGGATTTAGTAATACCGGATATAGACCGGTAAGGCTCCCTATCTTCTCCCGCTGTGGAGGAAATGGAGAGTTTTGAAGCGAAGACTAAAATATTATTTTGAAGTATTAAATTAATAAACTGGAACGAGGTAATGTGGAGCTTATCAAATATATCGAGTGCAATTCATAATTGGTTGAACCAGACATTCAATCCAACATGGGCAATGATCATTGAAATGTTTATTGCAGGCATTGCTGTAATTGGCTTGTTTGCTTTACTTGGATTAGTATTGGTGCTAATGGAAAGAAGGGTGGCTGCATGGATGCAGATACGCTTAGGTCCAAATCGTGTTGGTCCATTTGGCTTATTACAATCAGCTGCTGATACGGTAAAACTTTTGGTAAAAGAAGGTATGACACCAAATGGCGCAGATAAATTTTTATTCAACCTTGCTCCGTTTATTGCCATGATGGTTGCTATGTTATTGATGGCGCCCATTGCATTTGCAAAAGACTTTCAATTATGGAATCTTAATATTGGAGTATTATATGTTACTGCAGTTTCTTCCATCATGGTTGTTAGTATTTTAATGGCAGGATGGGCCAGTAATAATAAATATTCCTTAATGGGCGCTATGCGCAGTGGAGCACAAATTGTGAGCTATGAGTTATCTGCTGGGTTATCTATTCTTACTATAGTAGTATTTACCGGAAGTTTAAATATTGCCGATATCATCAACGCTCAATCAAATGGTTGGTGGATATTTAAAGGACATATTCCGGTACTCATTTCATTTGTAATTTTTATTGTCGCGGTTACTGCCGAAACCAATAGGGCTCCTTTTGATTTGGCAGAAGCAGAATCAGAATTAACAGCCGGATTTCATACCGAATATTCAGGGATGAAATTTGCGTTGTTCTTTTTAGCAGAATATATAAATGTATTTATTGTTTGCGCCATTGGCGCTACTTTATTTTTAGGTGGCTGGATGCCTTTTCATATTGGTCATTGGAAAGCCTTTAATCAAGTGATGGATTATATCCCAACCAGTATCTGGTTTTTTGGAAAAACGTTTTTCTTAATATTTGTTATCATGTGGTTTAGGTGGACATTTCCTCGCTTACGCATTGATCAATTATTAAACTTAGAATGGAAATATTTATTACCCATTAGTATGTTTAACCTTTTGCTTGCAACTGCAATAGCTATATTAGGGTGGCATTTTTAAATTGTATAAATGTTTATTGTTAATTACATAAAAGAAGTTTTTGGTGCCATCAAATCACTACTAATTGGTATGCGGCGTACCGGATATTATTTTACGCACCATAAAGAAATTATTACTGAGCAGTATCCCGATAATAGAAATACCTTAGTAATGGCCGATAGATTTAAAGGCGAAGTGGTATTAACACATGATGAGCAAAATGAACACGCTTGCACCGGTTGTACGGCATGTGAACTTGCTTGTCCAAACGCAACGATAAAAATTGTAACAAAATTCGATATTACCCCCGAAGGCAAAAAGAAAAAAGCAATTGATAAATTTGTGTATCACCTAGAATTATGTACTATGTGTAATTTATGTATCGTTGCCTGCCCAACGGATGCCATAAAAATGGCACAAACATTTGAACATAGCGTTTATGATAGAAACGAATTAATAAAAATTTTAAATAAACCCGACTCAAAAATAAGAGCGGGTATAGAATAATGAGTGGATCTACTATTATATTTTATTTACTGGCTGCACTTACTTTAGTGAGTGGGCTACTGTCTGTTATTACTAGAATTATTTTTAGAGCAGCTATCTATTTATTGTTTTCTTTAATTGGAATAGCAGGCATTTATTTTTGGCTGCAATACGAATTCATTGCTGCTGTACAAATCGTTGTGTATGTTGGCGGTATTGTAGTGCTCATTATCTTTTCTATTTTCTTAACACAACAGGCAGGTGAGCTATTACCCAAACAAAAACTAGGCCGACAACTTTTTTCAGCACTGGCAGCATTTTGCGGCTTGGCGTTAGTGATGCTGCAATTAGTTCAGCATACATTTACAACTACAAGTAACACGCCAATAGAACCAACTGTAGCAAACATAGGCGCTCAAATGTTAGGTATTGATCAAAATGGTTTTGCATTGCCTTTTGAGATAGTTAGTATTTTATTATTGGCTGCACTGATCGGCTGTATTGTAATTGCCCTAAAATCAAAACTAGAAAATAATTTATGAAAATTGTGAAATCTTTTTTTTAAAGACTATTAAAAAAGTCCTCCCCACAGGGGAAGATTTAGGAGGAACTACATGATGCAACCGGGACTATATCATATTTTATTTATTAGTACAGTACTATTTTTTATTGGTGTGTTTGGATTTTTTACCAGAAGAAATCTGGTTACCATGCTGATGAGTATAGAGTTGATACTTAATAGCGTGAACCTTAATTTTATTACATTCAATAAATATGTATGGCCCAATAAGTTAGACGGATTATTTTTTACCATTTTTGTTATTGCTATCGCGGCTGCCGAAGCCGCAGTGGCCATTGCAATTATTATAAATCTTTACCGTACTCATCAATCTATTGATGTTGAAAATGCTGAAGAGATGAAATTTTAAACGCCCCTTATATCTGACTAAAAAGGATATAAAAAGGCACAAATTGAAACAAAGATGAATAGAAAAATAAAATTTAAAATGCTTAATTATAATTGTCGATAATAAATTAAATACTCGATCTCCTTTTTCTTCAAGGAGAGGAAACGAGGGGAAGATAAAATGCCAAACGTAACATATATAGCACTCATTCCACTTCTGCCACTGGCAGCATTTTTAATACTTGGAATATTTGGAAGAAAATATTTTAAAAACACATCAGGTATTATAGCTACTGCTTTATTATTGATCTCTACCTTGCTAGCAGTATATACAGCCTATGGATATTTCTTTGAATACGGAAAAGTGGATGGGATCTATCAAAAATTAATTCCTTTAAAATATACCTGGTTACAATTTTCTGAAGGTGTATCAATAGATATGGGTATTATCATTGATCCTATTTCTGTTATGATGCTGGTAGTGGTAACATTTATTTCTTTAATGGTGCACATATATAGTTTGGGTTACATGAAAGGGGATGATCGCTTTCCTACTTATTATGCATTTTTGGGTCTCTTTACTTTTTCAATGCTTGGATTAATTATTTCTTCTAATATCTTTCAGATATATATATTTTGGGAGCTAGTTGGCGTTTCTTCCTTTTTATTAATTGGTTATTATTATGATAAGCCAAGCGCAGTTGCTGCTTGTAAAAAGGCTTTTATTGTAACACGTTTTGCTGATGTTGGATTTTTGATCGGGATATTGATTTTATCCTTCTACTCCAACACCTTAGACTTTAATAAACTTATTGAAAGGTTAACTACACCCGAATCCAACGAATTAAAAAATGCAGTTGCAGCTTCTTTTCTAGGAATCTCTGCATTAACCTGGGGATTAGTTTTAGTATTTATTGGTGGCGCAGGAAAGAGCGCAATGTTTCCATTACATATCTGGTTGCCCGATGCTATGGAAGGCCCAACACCGGTGTCCGCTTTGATACATGCTGCAACCATGGTAGTGGCAGGTGTTTTTTTAGTAGCTAGATTATTTCCTGTATTTTCGATTTCGTCTCCCAATGCTTTAAGTTTGGTCGGCTATGTAGGAGCTATTTCTGCATTAATTGCTGCAGTAATCGCCTGCACCCAAACTGATATTAAAAGAGTGCTGGCGTATTCAACCATGAGCCAGATTGGTTATATGATGTTTGCACTGGGTGTTTCAAAATATGGCGGCGAAGATGGACTGGGGTATACCGCATCTATGTTCCATTTATTTACTCATGCTATATTTAAAGCACTGTTATTTTTAGGCGCAGGCGCTGTAATACATTATATACATAGTAACGAAATGAAAGATATGGGGGGGTTAAGAAAATATTTACCTATCACCCATATCACTTTTTTAATTGCTTGTTTGGCCATCTCTGGCGTACCGCCTTTTGCCGGATTTTTTAGCAAGGAAGAAATTTTATTGGCAGCTTATCAAAATAATAAAACCATTTACTGGGTAGCATTAATCACATCGGGGCTAACGTCTTTTTATATGTTTCGTTTATACTTTTCAATTTTTTGGGGTCGTACAAGGCCCTCTTCTTTTAAGAGGGATTGTGATGAGGTTAAGGGTGAAGGCGGCTTTGTTATGATGCTGCCATTAGTGCTATTAGCCTTTGGTGCTGCTACTGCAGGATTTATTCCTTTTGGCCATTTTATTAGTTCTGATAGAATCACATTAGAAAATAAATTTCACCTTATGTTTTCTATTTCACCAGTTGCACTAGGATTAACAGGAATTATTATTGCCATGTGGATGTATAAAAAAGAAAATAATAAACCCGAAAAATTTGCAGCAATGTCTAGTGGTTTATATAAAGCGGCTTATCATAAATTTTATATTGATGAAATTTATATATTCATTACCCAAAAAATTATTTTTAATCTGATAGCAAGACCGACAGCTTGGTTTGATAAAAATATAGTGGATGGTATGATCAATGCAACTGGCGAAGGCACAAAAGAAATTTCAGAAAAAATAAAAACATTTCAATCAGGAAAAATACAGCAATATGCGATCTGTTTTTTGGTTGGATTAATAAGTTTGGCTTTACTGTTTATTTATGTATGGAAATAAAAAAATAAAAAATGTTCAGGTTAAACTCTTTAAGAGGATACATTTTTTATAAATTAAAAAAAGTTTAATAAATACTTCGAAATTTTATAAGCTATAAGACACATTAAGCAAATAGTAGCATGAATATAACATTATTAATATTACTACCATTACTCACTGCAATAGTTATATTGCTGATGCAGAATGCTACACAGGTTAAGTGGGTATCCATGATGGGAGCTACTTTACAGTTTGTTTTAGCTTTTGTTTTATTGTTTTCTTTTTATAAGGAAAGACAGCTAGGGAATACTTCACAAATGTTATTTGAACTGAAATACAATTGGTTCCCTTCTTGGAATATCAGCTTTCATTTTGGTGTTGATGGTATTTCCGTAGCCATGATTATGCTAACCGCTTTTGTTGTTATTGCTGGAGTGCTAGTTTCATGGAATGTTACTAAAATGACCAAGGAATTTTATTTCCTACTCATCTTATTAAGTATGGGTGCCTATGGATTTTTTATTTCGCTCGATCTGTTTATTCTATTTTTCTTTCTCGAAATAGCAGTTATTCCAAAATACTTACTCATTGGTATTTGGGGAAGTGGTAAAAAAGAATACAGTGCTAATAAACTTGCACTTATGTTAATGGGAGGGTCGGCATTAGTGCTAGTTGGTTTGTTGGGTGTTTATTTCTCAGCTTCTATTCACAGCTTCGATTTAATAACTTTATCACTGCTGCACATTCCTATTCAAACACAGCTAATCTGTTTTCCATTATTGTTTGTAGGTTTTGGTGTGTTTACAGCATTGTTTCCCTTTCATACTTGGGTGCCCGATGGGCATTCATCGGCACCAACAGCGGGATCTATGTTTTTGGCTGGCATTTCTATGAAGCTAGGCGGCTACGGCTGCTTACGCGTTGCAACATATATTATGCCCGAAGGTGCAAAAGAATATGCAAGTATAATTATTCTACTATCTGTTATCGCTATTTTATATGGAGCCTTCGCTACTATGATGCAAAAGGATCTAAAATATATTAATGCTTATTCTTCTGTTAGTCATTGTGGATTTGTAATACTAGGTATTGGTATGTTAACCAAAACATCCATTATCGGATCTGTTATGCAAATGGTGTCGCATGGTTTAATGACAGCTCTTTTCTTCGCTGTTATTGGCATGATTTACGAACGTACTCATACCAGGCAAGTTAGTGAAATGGACGGGCTGCTAAAAAGAATGCCTTTCATTAGCACAGTATTATTTATTGTTGGTTTATGTTCACTTGGACTACCTGGGTTAAGTGGTTTTATTGCAGAGATGACCATTTTTATGGGATCATGGCAACACCCAGATACGTTCAGAAGAGTAGCAACTATTTTAGCCTGTCTTTCTATTGTGGTAACAGCCGTATATATTTTAAGGGCAGTTACAAAAATATCCATGGGACCCTTAAAAGATGAATTTAAAAACTTAACAGATGCTACCTGGAACGAAAAACTTGCTGCCTTAATTTTGATAGCAGGTATTCTTGCTATTGGCGTGGCTCCTTTCTGGTTCAATGACCTAGTTAGTCCGGGTGCAGAAATAATTATGCAAAAAATTTCCCCGATAACCATCGGAATAAAATAAAATAGGATGATTGAAACGCTCACATTAATGAAGCCTGAATTGATAATAACTTTTATCATTTTTCTGCTCTTATTCATTAAAATAGGGAAGGGTGTAAAAAGTGAAACCATGTTATTGTTGATACAGGTTTTATTGTTGCTGAATTTTATAACTGGATTTATATTTAATTCAGAAGGAAATTTGTTTGATGGCATGTACCAGACTACAGCTATGATGGCACTACAGAAAAATATTTTAAGTTTAGGCATTTATTTAATATCGTTACTATTTGCTAGTTGGTTTAAAAAGAGTGAACATATGCTTGAGTTTTTTATACTCATGCTTTCTGCATTACTGGGCATGTTCTTCTTAATTTCTAGTGGTAATTTGCTGATGTTCTTTTTAGCGTTGGAACTTGCTACTATTCCTGTTGCAGCCATGGCTAATTTCGATTTGGATAAAAAAGTATCTTCCGAAGCAGCTATGAAGATGATTTTAAGCTCCGCTTTTTCTTCAGGCATTTTGTTGTTTGGTATATCCCTAATTTATGGCGCAACCGGTACCATAAGCTTTACAGAACTGCCTTTATATTTGGATGGTAGCCCATTGCAGATTTTGGCATTTTTATTTTTATTTACAGCATTCGCCTTTAAATTATCAATTGTTCCTTTTCATTTGTGGACAGCCGATGTTTACGAAGGCTCACCAATTGCTGTTACTTCATTTTTGTCGGTAATATCTAAAGGCGCTGTTACTTTTATATTTATATCCACTTTATACAAAGTATTTCAGCCAATCAATGAGGTTTGGTATAATATGATAATGATCTTATCTATTGCTAGCATGGTTATTGGAAACTTGTTTGCACTTCGCCAGCAGAATATTAAACGTTTTATTGCCTTTTCTTCTATTGCACAAGTGGGATTTATCTTGGTAGGGATTAGTAGCAATTCTGCTCAAGGCATAAGTTCAGTTGTTTATTTTATACTAATTTATATTTTCTCTAACCTGGCAGCTTTTGGTGTGGCTTCGGCTATTTCGTCACAAACCGGAAAAGAAAATATTAATGATTATAAAGGGCTGTATCAAACCAATCCATTTTTAAGTTTGGTACTGGTATTGGCACTATTTTCATTGGCCGGCATACCACCAACAGCTGGTTTTTTTGGTAAATTATTTTTATTAACAGCGGGCGCATCCAAAGGAAGCTATTTATTTATTACCATTGCCGCGCTTAATATGATTATCTCACTGTATTATTATTTAAGGATTGTGCGTGCTGTTTTTATGGAGAAGAATGAACAACCAATAGAAAAAATTGAAATTGACCTTTCTGCAAAATTGGCATTAACGATTTGTGCGGCAGGTATTGTGTTAATAGGCTTACTAAGCTGGACCTACGATTATATTCAATCATTAAGTTGAGGGTAAAGAATTATAAGTTCAAACTCTTAACTCCTAACTCTTTAAAAATGGCCATAAATAAGAACCACGAATTTGAAGAACTAGATGGCGTTAAATGCGGCATCGTTGAAAAGAATGTGTTGCTAGAACGCTTTATCTTTTTAAAAAAAATTCTAGAGTATAATAAATTTACTGTGGTGGCTATTCCTACTCCGCTACCAAAAGTAGTTGCTGCTCCAGTAATTAATATTGCAGAAGGAGAAATCCCTCCACCAGCAACAGCACCATCAACACCCGAAACTTTTACAATAGGAGTTACAGATTATACCTTTAATACCATCAATGCTATTTTTGGTCGATCACTTAAAACACCTGATGGACATGTGGTAACAATGGCTTATTGGCAGCAGAAAGAAAGCGTTAGCCATGATGAGATTCCTTATTATGAAAACCTAAATTAAAAAAGATGTCCGTCATCAAAGGAATGTAGCCTTTTGTTCGTAGAGAGTTTCGTTGTTTAAATGCAGGATTTTTTCTTTTAAAAATAATTGTCTGATAAACTAAGCTACTTTTTATCCACTTTATGCTAACGCTAGAAAGTATAACGGAAACATTATTATAAGACCCGCGCCTTCCGAATGGCAGATAATATCTGCTAGTTTAGGGATGTCGTTTTTTGACATAATTGTAAATTGGTTAAAGACAGAATAGACAATTAAATTAATAAACGGAGTATTGATTTAATTGAGCAGTAAGACTCATATAAATCATATTTATTTTCTAGGCACATTAATGTCCTAGTTCAATAAATGAAGGTGGCGTGAGTTGAAAATAGTGTATAGATATTTAATAATAAAGACGATAAATTAATGCGGCTTAGTTTTAGCTAATTTTCTCCATCACCAATCTCTTTACATTGCTTAAAGCAATTCTTTCCTGTTGCATCGTATCTCTATACCGGATAGTAACTGTATTATCTTCCTTTGTTTGATGATCAATTGTTACACAAAATGGGGTTCCAATGGCATCCATTCTTCTGTAGCGCTTTCCAATAGCATCCTTTTCTTCATAAAAACAATGAAAAGATTGCTTACAATCATGCATTAATTCTTTTGCAATTTCGGGAAGCCCATCTTTTTTCAATAAAGGCAGAATAGCCAGTTTTGTTGGAGCAATTTTGGCCGGAATTTTTAATACCACTCGACTGTCTTCCGTACCATCTTCTTTTGTCCATGTCTCGTTTTTATAGGCAAGACTAATTATCGTAAGAAATAAACGATCCAACCCAACAGAAGTTTCTACAACAAAAGGAGTGTAATTGCCAAATGGCTTTCCTTCTTCGTTTAAGTCATTATCAAAGTATTGTATTTTCTTTTTACTGTATTCCTGGTGTTGCTTTAAATCAAAATCAGTGCGGCTGTGAATACCTTCCAGTTCTTTCCATCCAAAGGGAAATTCAAATTCAATATCCAATGCAGCATCAGCATAGTGTGCCAGCTTAACATGGTCATGAAAACGCAATTTCTCTGCAGGAATACCCATGCTTTCATGCCATTTTTTTCTTGCGTCTTTCCAATAGCTGTACCATTCTATTTGTGAACCAGGGCGAACAAAGAACTGCATTTCCATTTGCTCAAACTCTCGCATGCGAAAAATAAATTGACGGGCAACAATCTCATTGCGAAAAGCTTTGCCAGTTTGTGCAATACCAAAAGGAATTTTCATTCGCCCAGTTTTTTGCACATTTAAAAAGTTTATAAAAATACCCTGCGCCGTTTCTGGCCTTAAATAAATAGTTTCACTTTCTTCGGCCACACTGCCTATCTGTGTATTAAACATGAGGTTAAATTCCCTTACCTCTGTCCAATTACAAGTTTTACTAATGGCGCATTTAATCTTATTATCCTCAATCAGTTTTTTTACACCAGCATAATCATTGCTGGCTAAAAGAGTGTCCAAGGAAGTTAATAACTCTTCTGCTAAATGGTTATTGCCAGCCGCCAACTGTTCTTCTGCAAAACCCTCAATTAAATGATCAACCCTGTAGCGCTTATTGCTGTCTTTATTGTCAATCATGGGGTCGCTAAAATTATCAACATGGCCACTTGCCTTCCAAGTAGTAGGGTGCATAAAAATAGCCGCATCAATACCCACAATATTATCGTGCAGTTGCGTCATGCTCTTCCACCATTGATCACGTATGTTCTTTTTTAGTTGAGCGCCATTTTGGCCATAATCATACACAGCAGCTAGGCCATCGTAAATTTCACTGGACTGAAAAATATAACCATACTCTTTACAATGAGAGATCAACTCTTGAAAATTATTTGCTTCATTTACCATAAGTTGCAAAGATAAGTAGTGTTGTCAATACTTATAAGTGTATAGTTAAAATCTAGTTAGGATGACTGTTATTGTAATTTTTCATTTTGCTTGTGTCTTTCACTATCTCTTATAGTTTTCTTTTCAAAATTTTTTTCCAACGCCTCCGTTAGGTTCACCCCCGTTTGATTAGCTAGGCATAATAATACCCATAATACATCAGCCAACTCATCTCCTAAGTCTTTTCCTTTATCACTTTCTTTAAAACTTTGTTCGCCATATTTTCTGACCATCAATCTCGATAGTTCGCCTACTTCTTCCATTAAAATACCCAGATTAGTAAGTTCGCTAAAATATTTTACACCAAAAGTTTTTATCCATTGGTCAACATCTATTTGTGCTTTTTGTATAGTCATTCTTAAATTAATTTTAATTTTTAATTATACGGATTCTAATGTCATCCTTTTTCAAATTAATAATTCTTCTTCAAAGTTTATTAATAATACAAGCAATATCCCAAGCTATACAAAATAATTCAGCCCTACTTATCTAATAAGCATAGTAAGTACTAATTAATTATAATAGAATTACTACTTATTTTTACTGTCAATACAAATAGTTACTGGCCCGTCATTCAATAGCATCACTTTCATATCTGCACCAAACTCGCCGGTAAAAATTTTTCTACCTAAATCATGTTCTAATTGCAGAATAATTTTTTTATACAAGGGAATAGCAATTTTGGGTTTGCTTGCTTTAATATAAGAAGGCCTGTTTCCTTTTTTTATAGACGCATGTAAAGTAAACTGACTTATCAATAAAATATCACCCCCCATGTCTTTTACAGAGATATTAGGTACTTTGTTTTCATCATCAAAAATTCGAAGATTTATAATCTTGTTGCTTAACCACACAATGTCTTCATTATTATCAGCATCTTCTATGCCAATTAAAACAAGTAGTCCTGCTTTAATCTTAGCAAAAACATGACTATTAATGGTTACGGAGGCTTTATCAACTCTTTGTATTACTACTTTCATAAATAACATTCATTTTGATTTGGCGGATACAAATAAAAATACCGAACCTAAAATTAACGGTATCAAAAATAAATCATTCAATACATTTTCTTTTTGGCCGATTGTAAACATGGTTAATGCAATAACAATACAAAGTAATGCAAGGAGTAAAAACCTTTTTTTCATTTTTCTTTTTTTATAACTAAGATCCTCTTATTAAAAACCCATTTATTATTAAAGCTACTTTTTACTATTTTAAATAATTGACACTTATTTTTGTTTGCGTGTAAACGAGGATTCATTTTTTTATCAATAAAATAGGCCTAAAACTCACTTCTTTATTGCTAGATACACGAAAAGAGATAGGCTAAAAAAGATCGTCTAAATCTTATCATATAATTATCCCTTTCCCTTTATCCTAACTACCCAAAAAACTAAAAATCCAACAAAATCAACACGTTAGCAAATTCCTGATATTTCCAAGATTATAATCAAATAATTTTTTAAATAAATGGGTAAAATTAGTCAAATCCAATACCATATTGAGTTTACTAAATTATCCACTTTTTTTTCCACAGGTGTTAATATTTAAAGGTTTGTTTCTTCAAGCAATACAAATATTTTCGTTTACTTAATATCTACTTAACTCAATTAATCAAGCTGCTGATATCTATGTCTAAAAAAACACAACCTACAAAAAAACTGGAGTTCTTACGGCAGTTTACAAAAAAAGGCGTTAGTCCTTTCGATATGTTTGAATACGATTATCGTACATCAATAATTAAAAATCCAACCGGCGAAATTGTTTTTCAGATGGATGATGTTGAAGTTCCAAAACAGTGGAGTCAGATTGCCACCGATATTTTGGCACAGAAATATTTTAGAAAAGCCGGTGTTCCAAAAGAAGATGGTACTAACGGAAGAGAAACCACGATAAAGCAAGTTGCTCATCGTATGGCACATTGCTGGAGAGTGTGGGGCGAACGGTATGATTATTTTGCTTCGTCAAAAGATGCGGAGATATTCTATGATGAATTAATTTACTCCATTTTAAACCAAGCTTGTGTCCCAAACAGTCCGCAATGGTTTAATACTGGCTTGCACGAAGTATATGGTATTACCGGAAAACCACAGGGACACTATTATGTAGATGCAAAAGACGGGCAGTTAAAAAAATCGGCTAATGCATACGAACGTCCACAACCACACGCATGTTTTATTTTAAGTGTAAATGACGACCTGGTCAACGAAGGCGGGATCATGGATCTTTGGGTTCGCGAAGCTAGAATTTTTAAATATGGTAGTGGTGTAGGCACAAACTTTAGTAGCATTCGCGGCGAAGGTGAAAAACTAAGCGGTGGGGGGACTTCAAGTGGCTTAATGAGCTTCTTAAAAATTGGCGACCGCGCTGCAGGAGCTATTAAAAGTGGTGGTACAACAAGACGAGCTGCTAAAATGGTTTGTTTAGATCTAGATCACCCAGAAATTGAAAAATTTATTAACTGGAAAGTTCAGGAAGAAGATAAAGTAGCTGCACTAATAGCAGCAGGCTATCCAAGTGATTATGAAGGGGAAGCTTATAAAACAGTTAGTGGACAGAATAGCAACAACTCTATTCGCATACCAAACTCCTTCTTTAATATTTTAGACGAAGACGGAACATGGGAACTAAAGGGAAGAAGTGACGGGAAGGTGATGAAGAAAGTACAGGCAAGAGAATTGTGGGAGCAAATTACCTATGCAGCATGGCGTTGCGCTGATCCAGGAACCCAATATGATACTACCATCAACGAATGGCACACCTGCCCCGAAGGTGGCCCCATCAGAGCATCTAATCCATGCAGTGAATATATGTTCTTAGATAACACAGCTTGTAATTTAGCTAGCGTAAATCTTCGTCAATTTTTTGATGAAAGCAATAACACATTTAATGTACAAGGGTTTGAACATACCTGCCGCTTATGGACTGTTGTTTTAGAGATATCCGTTTTAATGGCACAGTTTCCTTCTAAAGATGTAGCACAACTTTCTTATGATTATAGAACCCTAGGTCTGGGTTTTGCAAACCTAGGCTCTATGCTAATGGTAAGCGGTATCGCTTATGATAGTGAAGAAGCAAGAGGTATTGCTGGAGCAATTACAGCTATCATGACAGGGGTTTCTTATAAAACATCAGCAGAATTAGCTAGCTTTTTGGGCACATTTGATAAATACGAAGAAAATAAAAAACACATGTTGCGCGTAATGCGTAACCACCGTGCAGCGGCATACGATGCTACTGATGCATACGAAGGCATTGAAATAAAGCCACAGGGTATCAACGCTAAATACTGCCCTGATTATTTGTTAAAAGCCGCTACTAAGGCATGGGATGATGCAGTACAAATGGGGAAAAAGTATGGCTACCGTAATGCACAAACTACTGTTATCGCGCCAACAGGAACAATTGGATTGGTAATGGATTGCGATACCACAGGGGTTGAACCAGACTTTGCATTAGTGAAATTTAAAAAATTAAGCGGGGGTGGATATTTTAAAATTATTAACCAAAGTGTGCCACAGGCATTGCGTAATTTAAAATATACCGAAGATCAAATTGAAGAAATAGTTGCTTATGCAAAAGGCCATGCTTCTTTAGATAATTCACCATTTATTAATTCTAAAACACTATTAGAAAAAGGATTTATTGAAGAAGATATTACTAAACTAAATAGCGTTTTAGGTGCCGCATTCGAAATTGGCTTTGTTTTTAATGCTCATACATTAGGAGAAACTTGTATGGAACGCCTTGGATTTAAGCCAGAACAATATCATGATTATACCTGGAGCTTGTTGGAAATTTTAGGATTTAGTGACGACGAAATTGAAGCAGCAAACATCTATATATGTGGCACCATGACGGTGGAAGGAGCCCCCTATTTAAAAGACGAACATCTTTCTGTTTTTGATTGCGCTAATAAATGCGGCCAAATAGGAGAGCGTTATATTCATGCTCACGGCCATATTCGCATGATGGCTGCAGCTCAACCTTTCTTAAGTGGTGCTATTTCAAAAACGATCAACCTGCCTAATGAAGCTACTCAGGCCGAAATTGCTGACTCATATCGACTGAGTTGGGAACTAGGTTTAAAAGCCTGCGCTTTATATCGCGATGGATCTAAATTATCTCAACCACTAAGCAACAAAAGTGACAAGAAAAAGAAATTAGACGAAGTTATTAGTGAAGAAAATGCCGCAGCATTAGCCATTGATATTTCTACTATGGTAGATATGGGTAAATTAACCATTGATGACCTGTTAGATGAGATGAATAAGCGCGTACAGAATAGTGCAGATACAACGCTAAAACGCCAATTAGCAATGATTGTAGAACGTAGAGCCTTACCTGCAAAACGCCGTGGATTTACACAAAAAGCAAAAATTAACGGACAAGCTTTGTTCTTACGCACCGGCGAATACAACGACGGTACTTTAGGCGAAATATTTATTGATATGGCCAAAGAAGGGGCTACGATGCGTAGTATGCTTAATTGCTTTGCTATTGCTATTTCAATTGGGTTACAATATGGCGTGCCGCTAGAAGAGTATGTAGAAAAATTTGTTTTCACCCGCTTTGAACCAAGTGGTATGGTTGACCATCCAAATATCAAGAGCGCAACATCAATCATTGATTTCATTTTCCGCTCATTAGCTTATGAGTATTTAGGAAGAAATGACCTCGTTCATGTACTAGATGCTCCTGAATTGCAAAACTTAGGCAATGAAGAATGGGATCAAAATACGCCCACTATCGGTGATCGTAAACCAGAACTTAGCGAAGTAAGGGTAATGGGAGCTACAAAGCCTGCTACCCAATCTGCAATAGCACAGCATCGTACTGCACACAAAAAAGTGGCTAATGGGATAGATGCAGTAAACGCAGCCGCTAAAAGTATGCAAAGTGATGCGCCGGCTTGTAACACCTGTGGGCATATTACCGTACGAAGCGGCACCTGTTACAAGTGCTTAAATTGTGGTAATAGTATGGGATGTAGCTAATCACTTTTTTAATCAAGCACTAAATAAATTAAGGCCACCAAGTAAAAAACTGGTGGCCTTTTTAATACCCTAGCTTATTTTCTATTTTATTTTAAATGTAAACGATACGCAAATGCATTAAATAAATTAGCCATAAAATCGCTAATATGTAGAATTAAATTGAGGTTATCTTTGTCTTATGACATCATCATTTTTTACCTACGATAAGAAAAAAGTTATACAAGCATTACGCTATCATTTTATAAGTCGAAAGGAAATAAAAATATTGATTATTTTTGTGAATGTATTTGCTATCAGCACGGCTCTTTTATTTTTTTTTAAAAAAATATCGCCAGTTGCTTTTTTAACAAGTTCACTTTTATGGTTTTTTTTAATGATCGCGTTTTGGTTTGTAATACCCTATTTGGTGTATAAAAATGCAGAAACTTTTAAAGACCGGTTTAAGGCAATTTTAGGAGATGATGTGTTTAGAATTGAAAATGAAAAATATGGAAGAAGCTGGCACTGGAAAGACTTTAGCTCCTGGATTGAAAGTCCATATTTTTTTCACCTCTATTTTAATAGCCGCTCTTTTTTTATTATACCTAAGGACGCCTTTGAAGGAGATCACGTGCAGGAAACAAGAAAAATATTAAAAGAAAAAATTAGAAAGTAGTATTTTTACGCTTAATTTTTTTTATAACTTTTTCTCCATAATAAAATGCGGTATTGTTACTTCTGTAAACCGATCACCTACTAGCCTATAGCCCAATTTTTCATAAAAACGTACAGCCGTTTCACGGGCATGCATAATTAGTTTTTTATACCCTTTGTCACGGGCAATTATTTCTGCAAAATTAAGCATACTAGCACCAATGCCTTTTCCTTGCTGATTATTTTGTACTGCCATTTGCCTTAATCGTAAACTTTTATTATCGGCCTTAGTAAGTATACAACAAGCCAATATTTTTTCATCATCAAAAGCACCAATTAATATATCATCTTTTTCTTTATTTAATTCATCAACTGTTAAGGATAGCCCCAAGGGCTGCCTTAATATTTCATTCCGCAGCTTTACCATCTGTTGATACTCTTTTGAGCCGTGATCTACTTGTTTTAAAGCCATAACTTACTATATTTTAATACAGGTTAAGGTTATTACAGGCTAATGATTTTACAATATACAATTTTTTTATTTGTAATATAAAAAGCAAAAGTGTAAGTAATATATGTATTAAATATAATATAATTGACTACTAACATGCATAAAACAATGTTTTTTGTATGTTAATTATACTATCTTAATATAGATATTTAGTAAACTTTATCTATTTCTTTATAATTAACTCAAAATGTATATTTTTGCACCCAATACAAACTAAAATTAAATATCATGTCAGACATTGCAACAAGAGTAAAGAAAATAATTGTTGACAAATTAGGAGTAGATGAAGCAGAGGTTACGCTAGAAGCTTCTTTTACTAATGATTTAGGTGCCGATAGCTTGGACACCGTAGAACTTATTATGGAATTTGAAAAAGAATTTAATATTTCTATTCCTGATGAACAGGCCGAAACTATTACTACTGTCGGTCAGGCTAATGCTTATTTAGAGGAACATGCTAAGTAATTAATTTAATTATCACAGGCATTTTATGGTATTAAAACGAGTTGTAGTTACCGGATTGGGTGCATTAACTCCATTGGGCAAAACTGTTGAAACATATTGGCAGGGCTTGACCGAAGGGGTTAGTGGTTGCGATTTCATTAAACAATTTGATTGCAGTAAGTTTAAAACTAGATTTGCCTGTGAGGTTAAAGATTTTGAAGCTACCGATTATCTAGATCGAAAAGAAGCCCGCAAAATTGACAGATTTACCCAATTTGCATTAATAGCAAGCGACGAAGCGGTTAATGACGCCGGTATCAGTAAAGACAATGTTGATGTTGATCGGGTCGGTGTCATTTTTGGGAGCGGCATTGGTGGCATTACCACCTTTTATGAAGAAGTTAGCAATTTTGCTTTAGGGGATGGAACTCCCCGTTATAACCCTTTCTTTATTCCAAAAATGATTCTAGATATTGCCGCAGGACAAATATCTATGCGACATGGTTTTCGCGGTCCAAATTATGCAGTAGTTAGTGCTTGCGCTAGCAGCACAAATGCAATCATCGACGCTTTTGATAACATTAGATTAGGAAAAGCCGATATTATTATTGCTGGAGGTAGCGAAGCTGTTATTAGCTCGCCAGGTGTAGGCGGTTTTAATGCCATGAAAGCTCTCAGCGAAAGGAATGATGACCCTGCTACAGCTAGCAGACCATTTGATAAAGACCGCAATGGTTTTGTAATGGGCGAAGGCGCAGGCGTGTTAATTATGGAAAGTCTCGAACATGCACTTGCTCGCGGCGCAAAAATATATTGTGAAATTGCTGGTGGTGGCGCTACTGCAGATGCTCATCATATAACCGCCCCACATCCTGATGGATTAGGTGCAAAAAATGTGATGAATATTACACTTAAAGACGCAGGCATGAAACCAGAAGATATTGATTATATCAATGTTCACGGGACATCGACTACACTTGGTGATATCGCCGAAACAAAAGCAATACTTAATGTTTTTGGTGATCATGCATATAAATTAAGTATTAGTTCTACTAAGAGTATGACCGGCCACTGCCTTGGTGCAGCAGGCGCTTTAGAAGCCCTTGCCTGCATTATGGCTGTGGTAAAAGATATTATACCCCCAACGATCAATCATTTTACTGATGATCCAGAATTAGATCCAAAATTAAATTTCACTTTTAACAAAGCACAGCATCGTATCGTTAATGCAGCACTCAGCAATACTTTTGGTTTTGGCGGCCATAATGCTTGTGTAATTATAAAGAAATATGTGGCTTAAATTTTCTATTCCTTATTTTTCTACAAACCTTTTCAAAAATATACATAAAAAACACTTAATTTAAATTGATCTAAATAAGATTAATTTTAACAAAATCATTCGCTCATTTTGCAGTTCATTAAAAACTTTTTTAAAAATAAAAATAAGGAGTTTAAAAAACAACTCACTAATGTATTAGGTTTTACACCCAGAGAAATTACACTATATAAAATTGCCCTAAGCCACCGAAGTGTAAGAGAAGGCGCAGATGAAAATAATGAACGCCTTGAGTTTTTAGGGGATGCTGTTCTAAGCTCTATTGTCGCACACTATTTATTTAAAAAATATCCATACAAAGACGAAGGCTTTTTAACAGAGATGAGAAGTAAAATGGTTAATCGTCAAAAATTAAATGAGATCGCTTTAAAAATGGGGCTCAAAAAAATTACTTTGTATAATAAATTTGATAATGCCCTTAAAATTTCTCAAATATTTGGCAACACCTTAGAGGCATTGATAGGCGCAGTTTATTTAGATAAAGGCTATGCTGATACACATAAATGGGTAGAGCAATTTATCATTATGACACATATGTTTATTGATGATTTGGAAGATATAGAAATTAATATAAAAAATAAATTATACGGATGGGCTAATAAAAATGGCAAGGTGCTTGAATTTGAAACATTAAATGAAAAATTTGAAAACGGCCGCAGATTATTTACCATCGGAGCAACCATAGACGGAGAACTAATTGCCGAAGCAAAAGGATACAATAAAAAAGATGCTAGCCAAATTGCAGCTCAACTAGCAGTAGATAAATTAGAACTTTAAATGTTAAAAATTTGGCATTATAGATTTATGTTCGGGTATCTAAAAATAAGTGCAACCAAAATCATTAACCTCAAACAAAATATATGACTTTTGGAATTCTTGGAAGTGGAAGCTGGGGGACAGCCATAGCTAAAATATTAACCGATAACGGCAACACAATTTATTGGTGGAATAGGAGCGAAGCTCATATTAAATATATTCAGGAACAGCATCACAACCCCCAATATCTATCCACTGCCTTCTTAGATACAAAAAAATTAAAACTAACTACCAACCTTGCAGAAGTAATCAAAAACAGCGATTGCGTGGTAATGGTAATTCCATCTGCATATACAGATCTAGTATTCCACCAGCTAGATAGAAATATTTTTGTTGGTAAAAAAATTATCTCAGCAATAAAAGGAATTTTACCTGAGCAAAATTTGTTACTTAATCAATACCTTAAGAAAGAATTTAACGTGGAACTGAGTAATTATTTTACTGTTCTTGGCCCTTGTCATGCAGAAGAAGTGGCTGCTGAAAAATTATCCTATCTAACCTTCTCTGGTATTGATGAAAAAACTACACATGATATTTCAATATGTTTTAAAACGAATTATTTAAACATTATCCAAAATAACGATATCTATGGGGTACAGTTCGCAGCAGTGCTAAAAAATATTTATGCCATTGGTTCAGGTATTGCTCACGGACTTAATTATGGCGACAATTTTTTAAGTGTATTTATTGCCAATTGCGCCGATGAAATGGCAGGGTTTTTAAAAAAAGCAGGGATAAAAAATATAGAAGTGGGACACACAGATATTCGCAACCCTGCTGAAGAACATCGGTCAAATAATTATGCTGCTTCAGTTTATCTTGGCGATTTATTGGTTACCTGCTATTCTCTCCATAGTCGTAATCGTGCATTTGGTAATATGATTGGTAAGGGATACTCGGTAAACGAAGTTGAATTAAAAATGAGCATGGTGGCCGAAGGCTATAATGCCACAAAGTGTATCCATCAGATAAACGAAAAAATATTAGCAGATATGCCTATTGCTGATATGATATACCAAATATTATGGAACAATAAATCAGTAGCTGAAGAATTTAGTCGTATTGAACAAAGATTAGTTTAAAAATAGTTATACCTCCTCAAAAAATAAATCAGACGAAATTCGATCAGCAAATAATTTTCCTTCTCTTGTTAAAATAATTTTCTGATTTATTTTTTTTAATTTTCTCGCATCCGCATACTTCATACTTGCATTCAATATTTTAATACATTTATCTTCCCCAAATCTTTTATTTACATAATCCAAATCTAAGCCTTCCATAGTTCTTAACGATGTCATTATATATTCATTCAGCTGCTGCGTTTCTGTAAGTATTTCTTCTTCAAAGGGAATAATATTTTGTTGCAAAGATTGAATGTATAAACTGTTGTTGGCAATATTCCATCTTCTGCTATTACCATCATAAGCATGAGCGGCCGGGCCAAAAGCATAATAACTTTCTCCCAACCAATAACTGCTGTTGTGTTTGCTTCTTAAACCGGGTTTTGCAAAATTGCTGATTTCGTAATGTTCATAGCCGGCATCTTCCATCCAATCCATCAATAATAAAAATTGATGTGCCTGTTTTTGAGCATCAACCGGTTCTTTTTTGTGTAAGGCAATCATTTTATCCAGTGCAGTTTTGGGTTCTACAGTTAAAGCATAACAGGAGATATGGGGGATATTTTTTTCTATAACGGTTTCTACATTTCTTTTCCAGTCGGTATCACTTAAAATTGGTGAGCCATAAATTAAATCAACAGAAAAATTTGTAAAGGCTGCTGCTTTAATCAAATCAATACAGGCGATTGATTCAGCAGTCGTATGCGCTCTGTTCATCCAAATCAATTCTTCATCTAAAAAACTTTGTATGCCAACACTCAGCCTGTTAATACCGCTATCTTTCCATTCCTTCAATTTCAATTCTGTAATATCATCCGGATTTGCTTCCAGCGTAATTTCAATATCATCTGCAAAAACAAACCGTTTGTGTAATGCTTCAAAAATTAATTTTAATTCATCAAGAGCTAAAATACTTGGTGTACCACCGCCAAAATAAACCGTTGAAATAACTTCTCTTTCATTTTTTTGAGAAATTATTACTAGTCCTATTTCCTTCACAATAGCCTCCACCATTTTTTCTTTTTGCCCCATGGAAGTCGAAAAATGAAAATTGCAATAATAACAGGCCTGTTTACAAAATGGAATATGAATATAAACGCCTGACAAATAATTTTAGTTTTAGTCCTGATAAAATATCAGGATATTTTTTTAAATTTGGTTAGTAATGACTCTTTTTAAATTTATACACTATAAAATTCTGGTACCTTTATTACTGTATAACAGTATTTTTTTTACATTCCCAATTGTACTGCACAAGGCATAAAAAATAAACCCTATTTATTGCAAATTAAACTGGTTGACAAAGATAGTTCCTTTAAACTGCAGACCTTAAAGTTACAGCTTGAGTTTGCAAATGAATCTTTCTGCAGCAATTACATTAATGGGATAACTACTTTGTTAAGTTTAAAAGGGTTTCCTACAGCTTCTGTTGACAGCATCCTAAAAAATGAAAATTCAACAACCATACATTTGTTTTTAGGTAATTCATACGAGTGGATAACACTAAAACCAAATGCTATTGAACAAGCTGCTTTAAATGAAATTGATTTTAAAGAACAAGATTATCAGAATAAGCTGCTTAATATTAAAGAATTACTACTGTCTCAGACTAAACTTTTAAATTATTATGAAAAAAATGGGTATCCATTTGCCGAAATATTTTTAGACAGTATAAAGCTTGATCACGAAAAAATATATGCGCTACTAAGCGCAAGAAAAGGGCTATTGTACCACATAGATAGTATCCGAATTTTGGGTAAAGCAAAAATATCCAAAAATTTTTTAACACATTATCTAGCAATAACTAACGGTAGTTTATACAATCAAGAAAAACTTAAACAGGTAAGTAAACGAATTCTCGAATTGCCATATTTACAGGAACTGCAGCCAAATGATATCACCATGTTAGGTACCGGCGCCATCCTTAATCTTTACCTTGCACCTAAACGAAGTAGTAAGGCCAATTTTTTAATAGGGTTTTTACCAAGCGCTAATCAGTTGGGTAAATTACAACTTACAGCTGATGTAAACCTCGATTTAAAAAATGCATTAACCAATGGCAAAACCATTTTATTAAAATGGCAACAGTTACAACCAAAATCTCCTCGATTAAATTTAGGCTTCCAGCAACCTTACATTTTTAATTCCAACTTTGGATTCGATTTTGACTTTGATCTTTTTAAAAAAGATTCTACTTTTTTACAGATTAATGCCACGCTAGGATTGCAATATCTATTATCAATAAATCAATCGGCTAAAGTATTTATACAATGGCAAAAGAGTTTTTTATTCGGTACCGGGTTAGATACAAACCTTGTAAAAATAACAAAAAAATTACCACCAAATATTGATCTAAATGGAGTTAATATTGGATTAGATTACGATTGGAATAATACCGATTATCGACTTACCCCCAGTACCGGTAACGAAATAAAAATAATAGCAGGCGCGGGCATTAAAAATATAAAAAAAAATATCGAAATACTAAATCTAAAAGACCCTGTATTCAATTATGCTGGATTATACGATTCTGTAAAAGCACGTACTTATCAATTTAGAATAAAATTGGGGGCTACACATTTTTTTGCTGTTGGTAAACAAAACACACTAAAAACAACTATTAACGGAGGCTTATTCATTAGCCCAAGCACTTTTAGAAACGAACTTTTTCAGATTGGAGGGTATAAAATTTTAAGAGGGTTTAGTGAAGAAAGTATCTACGCAACACAATATGCTGTTTTATCAACAGAGTTTCGTTATCGGCTTGCACTAAACTCGTTTTTATTTGGCTTCGTTGATGGGGCTTACACTAAAAAGAAATATCAATCAGTAAATAAAAATAATAATTTTATAGGCATAGGTGCAGGACTTGTTTTTGAAACCAAATTTGGATTATTAAACATCAGTTATGCAGTTGGTAAACAAAACGATCTTAAATTAAATATACGAGAAGCATCCAAAATTCATTTTGGTTACGTCAATTACTTTTAAAATTATCAATTTCAGTCTCTATTTTTGCATCAAATTAATTTGCAGTGCGGGTACTTTATTTTTTAACTTTTTCTTTCTTTTTTTTCGCCACCTCCTTCTGTGCCCAATTGCCAGATTCTGTTGGTATAAAAAATGATTCTTTGCAAACAATACTGCAAATAGATTCTTTTAATTTGGCAAAAAAAACTGTTGAACCCCCCCCATTGTTTGAACTTAAAAAAAAATTATTAAATACCGATCAGCAATCTGTTTTTTTTGCAGCAGATCTAAAACAAATAAAATCTAAGGATAGCATTTTTTATTTTATAGTATGTATAGTATTATTTCTGGCTTTTTTAAAATATTTTCACAAACATTATTTCACAAACCTATTTCGGGTATTTTTTAATACTTCGCTTAGGCAAAGTCAGTTAACGGATCAGTTATTACAAGCTAAATTACCTTCCCTGCTTTTTAATATTTTTTTTATGATTAGTGCAGGCATGTATTTGTATCTCCTTTTGTCCTTCTATCAATTAATTAATGTTGATAACAGCTGGAAAATGATCTTTTCGTCAATAGTATTAGTGGGGGTAATTTATTTTTTAAAATTTTGCATACTAAAATTTACAGGATGGATTACGGGCTTTAAAGAAATGACAAATACGTACGTGTTTGTCATTTTTCTAATTAACAAAATCATTGGTATTTTTTTAATCCCGTTTATTGTAATTATGACTTTTTCAGATTTTAAAATTGTTAAAATTTCAATTTTAATTTCATTAATTAGTGTTGTCATTTTTCTATTATTACGTTTTTTTAGGTCTTATGGTTTATTACAAAATCAACTTAAAATGAGCAAAGCTCATTTTTTTTTATATATTTTAGGCATTGAAATATTGCCACTTTTATTGACTTACAAGGGTTTAATGGTTTATTTAAGTAAAAATCTTTAATTTTGTACTGTTCCGCAGAAAAACTATGGCTAAAAATAGCTCAATACCCAATGTTGTATCAAGTAAAGCAGTAAGGAAAGTCCTTATTACCCAACCTAAGCCGGATGGTGATAAGTCGCCGTATTTTGATTTGGCAAAAAAATATAACTTAAGTCTTGATTTTCATCCTTTTATAGTAATAGATAGCATACCAGCTAAAGAATTTCGAAAACAAAAGATTGAAATAGCTAGCTATTCCGCCGTAATTTTCACTAGCAGAAATGCAATTGATCACTTTTTTCGTATATGCGATGAAATAAAAATGAGCATATCGCAGGGAACTAAATATTTCTGTATTACCGAAGCTGTTGCCCTATACCTTCAAAAATTTATTTTATACAGAAAACGTAAAGTTTTTTACAGCGCAGATGGCACTAATAAATGTTTATTTGATGTAATTAGTAAGCACAAGGATAACGAAAAATTCCTTTATCCCTGTTCCGAATCTTTTGATAGCGAAATAACCAACTGGCTTATTATGAATAATTGCGAACACGCAACCCCTATACTATATAAAATCATTAGCAATGACATTACCGATGTAATTGCTAAAAATTATGATGTTATTTGCTTTTTTACACCAGGTGGCGTAAAAAGTTTAATGCAAAATTTTCCAAAATATAAACAAAATGGCACCACTATAGGTGCATTTGGTGTTAATACCTTTAAAGCAGCAGAGCAGGCAGGACTTGTTTTACAAATAAAAGCCCCTCTACCACAAGCTCCTAGCATGGTTAGCGCCCTGGAGATTTATCTATCTTCCTTTAAAAAGAAATAATTATCCCTTTTAGGTATCTAGATAGTGGGATATGCTAATTAAAAATTAACGAAAAATAGTGTCAGCGCGCACAATAATTGAATTTTTCTGTCGTTTCCACCTTTTAACACTATTTTTAGAAAAAAAAGAAATTCAACGAGACATAAAATGATTGTAATTCAAAATAATCATTACATTTGCTCAACACTTTTAAAGTTAAAAACAATGAAGTACAGGCTTTTTTATTTAGTAGCTTTTCTAGCTATCGCAACATCAACTACTAGTTGTAAAAAATCTGCTGGTAAATCAAATGGTGGTTATACAACTGATAAAGGTCAACTTATTGGTGTTGCACCTGGTTCTAGATGGAGTTTATCCAAGCCTCCAGGCATGGTTTATATTCCACCAGGAACATTTCATATGGGCTCTAGTGATGAGGATATGAGTTATGCGCTTACTGCACGTAACAAATCGGTTTCTATTAGCGGTTTTTGGATGGATGCAACCGAAATTACTAATAATGAATACCGCCAATTTACAAATTGGGTTAGAGATTCTATAGGTGCTAAGCTAATGAACTTTGTAAAGCAGGGTACTGATGGCAATGAATATATTGACTGGAAAAAAGCAAATACCATTAAATGGGGCGATAAAAGCACTATGGAAAAAGTAGATGCTATTATTGTAACACCAGATAATCGTCTTTTTGGTAAAAAGGAATTAGATGCAACAAAAATTGTATATCAATCAGAAATATTTGATTATAAATCCGCTGCTTCAAATAAAGACGCTACTGCACCCCGCTCTAAATTTATTATAAAGAAAGCAATTCCAATTTATCCTGATTCACTATGTTGGGTTAGAGACTTTGCTTACTCTTACAATGAGCCAATGGCAAAAAAATACTATAGTCACCCGGCTTTTGGAAATTATCCTGTAGTAGGAGTTAACTGGAAACAAGCAACTGCTTTTTGCGAATGGAGATCACATTATCTGAATGCTTATTTAGAATCTAAGAAAAGAATTACTGAGTCGGATTTTAGATTACCTTCAGAAGCGGAGTGGGAATATGCTGCTAGAGGTGGTCGTTCACAGGCCGATTATCCATGGGGAGGGTACTATTTAAGAAATAAAAAAGGTTGTCTATTGGCTAACTTTAAACCAGGCCGCGGTAATTATCCCGAAGATGGAGGTTTTTATACCGTACGTGCCGATGCTTACTGGCCAAATGATTTTGGCTTATATAATATGTCGGGCAACGTAGCTGAGTGGACTTCATCTTTATATTATGAAGGTGCCTATAATTTTCAACATGATATGAACCCCGATATTCGGTACAATGCCAAAGAAACTGATAAACCTCGTGATAAAAGAAAAGTTTTACGCGGTGGTAGCTGGAAAGATGTTGGTTATTTCTTAAGAACAGGATCACGTTCTTATGAATATCAAGATACAGCTAAATCTTATATTGGTTTTCGTTGTGTAATTGATTTGCCCCCACCTCAAATTAAAGGCAAAAAATAAATCATTTTTAAAACTAATTCAATGGAGAATACCTGTAATATGTATTCAGGTAAGCACAAATTTTTGTAATTAAACTTTAACTAAACGCCCACTTAAAACTTAAATTTTCAATCATGCCTCACAACAAAAGATCCTTTTTAACTGTAATTGATGTAGCTGTTAGCGCCGGTGCCGCAGTGATTATATTTGCTGCTTGGGCAAAACTTACACACCAGTCTTATGCCGATATGATGCTAACAATTGGTATGTGGACAGAAACTGCCATCTTTTTAGTTTATGCAATTGTAGAATGGGTTAAACCAAAACATCACCCCGAGGATGACGAACCAGCTGATGAAGTTGTAAATCCATCATTGCAATCTATGGACGAAATGATGCAAAAGGCAGATATTACACCCACTAATCTTAAAAAATTAGGAGAGGGATTTCAAAAACTACAAAGTACAGTAGGTAACATAACCGAAATTGGAGATGTTGTAAAATCTACAGGCGATTTAAATAATAAAACCAAAGAAGCTACTACAGCCTTAGGAAATATGACTACAGCCTTTGCTAGTAGTGCTGCAACTATGGGCACTTTTAGTAGCGCAGCTGATAGCGCTAAAGGTTTTCATGAGCAAGTACAGGTATTAACCAAAAACTTGGGGTCATTAAATACTATTTATGAACTGGAATTAAAAGAGAGTAATAACCATTTAAAATCTTTAAATGCTTTCTATGGTAAATTAGCCGAAGCTAGTACAACCATGATGGGTACTGTTGAAGATGCTGGAAAAGCAAAAGAACAAATCAGTATTTTAGCAAATAATCTGGGTAAATTAAACTCAGTTTATGGCAATATGCTGAGCGCGATGCAGGTAGGCCGTTAATAGTTAAATATTAACTAAAACCTTAGGTTTTTATTTATTATAAACCCAACGATTAGAGAAACCCATTTTAATTAAACAATCGTAAACATAAAATATTATGTCTCTACCTAGAGAGCCCCGGCAAAAGATGATCAATATTATGTATTTAGTATTGACAGCTATCTTGGCACTGAATGTTTCGGCAGAGGTAATCAATGCCTTTAAAACAGTAGATAAAAGCTTAACTGATTCAAATTCAAACATAGAAAAGGGTAATATTACCATATTTGAATCTCTTGCAGAGAAATTAAGCAATAACGAAACAAAAGAAAAAGCAGCTATTTGGGCTCCAAAAGCTGAGCAGGCTAAGCAATATTCTGATGTATTGTACCAGTATATCGATAATTTGAAAAAACAAGTTAAACTCCAATCTGATATTAAAAAGGACAAAAATGGTATTTTTATTCTTGATAAAGACGGAAACGAGGATTTTAAATTAGATTATTTAGAGGCTTCTACACGTATATTTGAAAAAGAAGGTGAAGGCGCTAAGCTATATAAAATGCTTACAGATTATAGAACATCTATGCTAGCTATAGATTCTTCAATTAATCCTATCACTTTTCCAGTTGATTTAAATGTTCCAACTACACGTTCGGGCAATGCTAGAACAGGCAATCCTGTTGTAGATTGGACAGCTAGCTATTTCCATATGACTCCTGCAGTAGCAGCGTTGACCATGCTAAGCAAAATTCAAAATAATATTAAAAATGCGGAGAATCAAGTGGTAACTTATTGCCATAGTCAAATTGGTGCCGTTAAATTGATATTTAATAAATTTCAACCCATCGCTTCTGGTAGCTCAACTTATTTAATGCCTGGAGAAGAAATGCTAGTTACTGCTGGTGTTGGTGCTTTTAATGATGCTGCAAAACCTGTTATAAGTATTAATGGATCACAAACTGCATTAAACGAAAATGGCGTAGCAGAAAAGAAATTTAATGTATCAGGTGGAGGAAATCAAAAAATTCATGTATCTATTTCATATACAAAACCAGATGGTACTAAAGATAATCTAGAAAAAGATATCGAATATACAGTAGGTACTCCTGGCGGTGCAGCAGTGATGCTTGATAAAATGAATGTATTTTATATAGGTGTTGATAATCCGATTACTATTGGCTCTCCAACAGGTTGGGATAAAACAACTGTATCTATCTCTGGTGGCGGAGCAACAATAAGTGGAGCAGGATCTCAACGTGTAGTAAAAGTAACTTCAATTGGAGATTGTAATATTTCGGTAACTGCTAACGGAAAATCTACCCCTTTCCCCTTTAGAGTAAAACGTATTCCAGATCCAATAATAAAAGTTGGACCAAGTGGCGGAGGTAAAATGCAGGCAGTTAATTTTAGAAGCCAACAATTTGTACGTGCCGATTTAGAAAATTTCGACTTCCTGGCTAAATTTAATGTAACCGGCGCAACTGTTTATTTTACCAATCCTGGCGACAGAAATGTTAAGCAAATATCTTTAACAAGTGGGAGTCTTGCTCCTGCAGCTGATTTTATGAAAACACTGGTGCCTGGATCTACAGTAATTTTTGATAATATTAGGGTTGTAGGCCCCGATGGTCAACCCAGAACAATTCAAAACCCTCCTGGATTTTCTTTATTCTAGGAGTAAAAAATAAGATTATGAAAATGCAGTATTTTAAATTTTTATTAGTGGTATTATACTTAGGTCTATTTGCCAATATTGCTGAAGCGCAAAAGAAGAAAGCACCTGTAAGGAAGGCTGTAAAAAAGACTGCGTCTTCAAGAACAAAGGCAAATATTCAGTCAACCATACCCCAGGCTGATACCATAGCAACTGCTGTTGTGGCATCAGCTGTAACGCCTATCCCTGTTCCTGAAAAATTTAATGATAGCTTACCTGTTAAAATGGTAAAAAAATCATTACGACCAGATGAGGCAGTAGAAACCACGATGCTTAATGATAGAACACCATTGCCTTATGAAAATTTAAGGGCTGATGATGCAATGTATCGCCATAAAATATGGAGAGAAATTGATACAAGAGAAAAAATAAATTTACCATTCAAATATTCTGCAGATGAAAATAATGGTAACCAACGTTTTATTTCTATATTGTTTAAAGCAATTCAAGATAGTGTTGTTACTGTGTTTGATGCCATCGACGATAGGTTTACAACACCTATGACAAGAGAAGCAATTGTTCGTAAAATGTCTGGCGAACCAGTAATTATTCCTATTTACGATTCAGTTGGAAACGTAACCAGCTATAAAACAGAATCACGTGATATTGTACTTGATTCTTTCTATAAATTTAGAGTTAAAGAAGAAGTTATTTTTGATAAAGAAAGTTCACGATTATTTTGGAGAATATTAGGAATCGCACCAGTTATGAATGTATACACAGCTCAAACAAATCAATATGTAGGTACACAGGAATTATTTTGGGTTTATTACCCCGATATGCGTCCAGTATTTTCAAAATATAATGTCTATAATGGAAAAAATTATGGTGCTCGTATGAGCTGGGAAGACCTATTTGAAAGCCGTATGTTTTATGGCCGCATTATAAAAAGTTCTATTGATAATCCTTATGATAGATTTATCGACCAATACCCCGGCTTAAAAGATAAAGGCATTTTACAACTACTTGAAGGAGAAAATATAAAAGAAAAGATTTTTAATTATGAGCAAGATCTTTGGTCGTATTAATAAATTAATAATATATTTTAATACTAAAGCCCCTGATTTAATCGGGGGCTTTTACATTTAATTTTTATCGCACTTTTCCAACAAAGTGATTAGCCTATTAATTTATTTGTTAAAAAATTTTAAAAGTAATTCTGTTTTAGCTTTTCCAATAATTTTCGTTAACTCTTCTTCCGATTTTGTTCTAATATTTTTAACCGATTTAAAGTCTCTTAGTAATAAACCTGATGTAGATTTGCCTATACCCTTTATCTGATCTAGTTCATTTATAAAAGTCCCCTTGCTACGCAAATTTCGATGGTATGTGATGCCATAATTGTGCACTGCGTCACGTATACTGCGAATTAGTTTTAAACTTTCACTATTCCAGGGTAATTTTACAGATTGGGTATCTCCCGGAAAAAATATTTCTTCTTCATTTTTTGCAAGACCAATTACAGTTGTAGTGCCCGAAATATTTAATGCAGTGACACTTTGCATGGCAGCACTTAGCTGACCTTTACCTCCATCAATTATTACCAGCTGAGGTAAGGTTACCCCCTCCTCTATTAATCGTTTATATCGCCTATAAACAACTTCTTTCATCGAAGCAAAATCATTAATACCAGTTACGGTTTTTACTTTAAAACGCCGATATTCTGCTTTACTAGGCGCTCCATTTTTAAAACATACAAGTGCAGATACTGGATAGCTGCCTTGTAAATTTGAATTATCAAAACATTCAATGTGCAATGGAAGGGTTGATAACTGAAGGTCTATCTGTAATTGTTTTAATACTTCTATCTTTTCGTCTGCTGTTTTATCTTGCAGATTAAGCATCTTCTTCTTCTTAAGATCTTCTCTAAAATAGTTTACATTTTTTTCTGAAAGATCAAGCAATTTCTTTTTATCTCCGCCTTTAGGTATCGTAATGGTTATATTATTTTCTGGAAATTCAATATCAAAAGGCAAGATAATTTCTTTAGCAGTACTTCCAAAACTGTTTCTAATTTGCGCAACAGCAAAAGCTAACACTTCGGCAGCAGTTTCTTCTAATTTTTTTTCAAGCATTATGGTTTTCGTTTGCACAATTGTACCAGCATTCAGAGCCAAATAATTTACATAGGCAATATGGTCATCTTCTAATATGGAAAATACATCTACTGTGCCAATCCTTGTATTAACTACTGCTGACCTTGCTTGATAGCTTTTTAAATATTCAATCTTGTCCTTTAAGTCTGCAGCTTTTTCAAACTCCATATTTTTTACCATTAACTGCATTTCAATTTTAAAATGCTGCATTACTGAGGATAAATTTCCCTTCAGTAGGTTAACCAATTGATTTAATTCTTCATTGTAATTTTCAATTGTTTGTAACCCTTCGCAAGGCCCTTTACAATTGCCCAAATGATACTCGAGACAGACTTTAAATTTACCTTGATTAATATTTTTTTCCGATAAATTTAGTTTGCAGGTACGTAAAAGAATGGTTTGTTTAATAAAATTGAGCAATTCTCTTGCTTTGTCTACCGAGGTATAAGGTCCAAGATATTGGGAGCCATCATTAATTTTTCTTCTTGAAAAAAATACACGAGAAAATCTTTCTTTTTTAATAACAATATAGGGATAGGATTTTCCATCTTTTAAACTGATATTAAATCGAGGCTGAAATTCTTTAATCAAGGTATTTTCTAGTAAAAAAGCATCTTGTTCGTTATTTACAATAGTAAATTCAATATGGTGAATACGCTGTACAAGCTCCTGTGTTTTATAAGTTGTAAAGGTTTTTGAAAAGTAAGAGCTTACCCTTTTACGTAAATGCTTTGCTTTGCCTACATACAATAATTCATTTTCCTCATCATAATATTTATAAATACCTGGTAATGTGGGAATGGTTGCAGCTAGATTAGAAAATTCTTTGGTTGTCATGTTTTTTAAAAATCCCAGATTATTTTTTCTTCTTTCTTAATTTTTGATAAACCTTTTTCATCTGTTACTATTGTAACTATTTTACAGCATTGGTTAGTCATCCAGGTTAATTGTAGCACCGTAGATTTATTTATCTGCTTAACCATGTAAATTCGCTTTACGTTGTTAGTATTTGGGTCAATGTACACATCCCAATTTGTTAATTCCATTGTATCTGGTAACGCTACTGAAGCTTCATAGGTAAGTGTTATAGCATTTATAGACTTATCTAAAAAACTTTTTTCGGTAAAAAACTTGTTCAAATTTGTCGTGTCTATTTCTGGTTGTAAAAACGCACTTAAAGCCGTATCTATATCTTCAACTTTTAACCAAACAGAATCAGTACGATCATTAATTGTCGTGTATTTTAAAGGATTGATTCCATTTTTTTTAATAGTATAAATTTCGCCTTTTATAAAAGAAGTAACTGGAAAAAAAAGCTGCATTGTAGTTATGCCTTTTTTGTTGGTAGCGTAAATTCGCTTATCTAAATCCTTACAGGATAATAATAATAGTGTAATTGTAAATAGCGAAAAAATATTTTTCATTTTTCAAATTTATAAGGAATGGGTGGCATTGCAAAAAGAGAAATTACTTTTTTAGTATTTGGTTAATCTAGAAACCTTTTGTTAAACCAAATTTAAGTCCAACTGCATAAGGCTTTTCAATTAAAGCTAGATATTTACGATAGGTGGAATATACTTGATAACGTACCTGTGGACCTACCTGTAAGTTATAGCTGCGCATTTTAAAATTCATATAAGTCTCAAACCCAAAATTTAAATTCCAAGTACTTATTGATGAGGGGTCAGATACATAACTTTTTAAATCTGTTGAAATAAGATGTGCATTACCACCAAAAACATAGGTGGGCTGGGCAGATATGCCTACAAACCAATCTACATTATTTTCGCTTGAAAGTTTATAGGCAAGTGCAATAGGGAGAGAAATTTGGTATGTTCTATTATGCAAGGTTACTGGCTGCAATGCGCCAGAATTAAAAACGTTTGAAGTAGTAGATGTTCTTGCAGCTGAATATGAATATCCCGTATTAGGATCATTAAGTAAAATGGTGGTAATAATAGGATGATTGGTTTGATCAGCATCTATATTATAATTGGTATAATTAAGCTGCAGTCCAGTCTTAAGTTGCATTCTATTTGCAAAAGCATAATTTATACTTGCTCCGGCCTCTATGCCGAATCCCGGTTTTTGACTTATTACGTTATTTATATCTGCCGTGGCAAATGCTGTTGTTGACCCCCTTGATTCGGTAGTAAGTTTACGGTAGTTTACAGCAGGGGTTACATATATTTGAAATGCTAAATGCTGTTTCCACTTTTTTCCAGCTAATTTATTTTGTAAAGCATAATTTTCTATCCATACCTTTTCGTCATTCTTCAATCTATTTTTATCCTCAATAATATCAATTTTGGCAATTGTGTTTTTATCTTCTTTACTAATATCATTTAAATCAAAATTAGAGTTTTCTACTTTTGTGGAAACTATTTTATCTGTAGTAGTAATTAAACTGCTTTCTATATTAACAGTAGATAATTCATTCGAGTTGATGATTTGTGACCTGCGTTTTTTGTTTTTTGCGTACTGTCTTTTATTGGTTACCGCAATATCAGCAAAATTTTTATTTGATTTAATATAATTGTCTACAGCCTGTTCAAAATTTTTGCTACTATTTTGCTCAGCATTTTTATTGGAAACTAATTTTGTAAATTCTTTAACAGCGGTTGTATTATAGATATAATTAGGCCTATTGTTTTTAACAATAGTATAGGTTAAAAAATCAGTTTCGTTGGTGATAACATCGGCAAATGACGTGTTATAATTAACAATAGTTTGTTTTTGTGTTTTACGAGCAGAAAAAAAAATGTTTTTATTTTCGGCAGTTTCTTGGTTATTAATTGCATTTGGATTGTTGGTAATTGCAAGGGTTGTATGCCCATTACTATTATTAACCCCAGTATTTAAATAACCAATAAAACTCAATGAACTCATTAAAAGTAAACTCATTATTACCGATGGCCACCTACGGCTTGGGTGCAGATTATTATAAATGCTATGCCATACCCGTTTAGAAGGAAACATCCTGAAAAGATCAGTTTTTTCTTTTAACAGCTGCTCAAATTCTCCAGTATAAAAATCGTTATCCATTTTTTATTAAAACATTATAGTAATTATTAACGCCTTGTTAATTTTTAAATATGTTAATCTAACTTGGCGAAACAGCCCCATAGAATTTTATTTTTTTCTTTGGTTTTTGAATTATTTTTTTTCTAATTAATATTTCTTCCAACATTGCTTTAGCTCTTGTGTATTGACTCCTACTTGTACTTTCTTCAATATCCAACATTAAGGCAATCTCTTTATGCGAATAACCTTCAATAGCATAAAGATTTAATACAGTTTTATATCCAAGTGGTAAAGATCTTATGCATTCTACAACTTGTTTTGCCTGTATAATTGATGGTATCATTTCCTCTCTAATACGAATGCTATTTGCATTTGTAATATCAACACTGTCAGAAAATTTTTTATTTTTCTTTAAAATATTTATACAGGTATGAACCACAATACGCCTAATCCAACCTTCTAATGCCCCCTCATTTCTGTACTGATGTATTTGCGTAAAAACTTTTATAAATCCCTCTTGCAACATATCCTCCGCATCTTCTCTGTTTTTTGCAAATCGATAACAAATTCCCAACATTTTAGGACTAAAATGACTATATAATGCCTCTTGTGAAGTGGCATTATTACGCAGGCATCCATTAAGCATCAGCTCTTCCGTCATGTTTACGCTTAGTTTACCCTATAAATATAGACAAAAATTGATAAACAATTGCTGCATATAAAATAAAAACATCCACAATTTTTAAGCATGTTTTTACTAAAAATACTTGCTTACAACATTGTTCTAATCAATTAAAAAAAGAGTTTTATACATATATAGAAATATATAATATAAGTAATTACCAGTTCGCCCTAAGTCCAAATAGAAAATTTCGGCCACCAGAAGAAAAGCCCGAAGCAAAGTTGCGATAGTTTCTGTCTAGCATATTCTCAATGCCAACCTGCATTTGTAAATATTTGCTAATCGGTAAATTGCCTTTCAAGTTAAGTGTTATCCATGATGGCATCCCTTCTGCAGTAGCATATTGGGCATTATCTTCCCCATCTGCATTATACTGCTCTAATTTTTTCCATCCATTATATAAAATGTACAGCTCGATATTAAATAATTTATGCTGATAATTAATACTTGTTTTACCCATTAATGGCGCAATATGATCTAACGGTTTGTTAGATACATAGCGGCTTACCAAAGCATAGGTACCATTAATTTGTTTTTCGTAAACTGTTGAAGTTTTTGAAGGATCTGTTTTAAAACTACCCATGGTACAAGATAAGGTGCTGCTTAAATTAAGGCCTTTATCAAAATCGGCTATCACATTAAAACTAAAGCCATATAATTTTGCTTTATTAACATTCTGGCTAGCTAATACCTCACTTTTTGTACCATTATACATTATAGAATCTTGGCCATTTAATTTAAAGGGGGCTTTTAAAATAGCATTTTTAAATATGGTATAAAACCCAGTTAATTCAATACTAACATTATCAGCAACACGTTTACTTATGGTTAGGTCAATATTATACGTGTATTCTGGCTTTAAATTAGCATTAGGCACCACCACTTGTTTAGCCGCTGTACTCGATTCAAAAATTTTTGATAAGTCATCAATATTTGGTGCCCTAAATCCAGAAGAAATAGAGAGTTTTACAACCATATTTTTTTTAGCAGAATAAACAAAGCCTAGATTTCCGGTAGCTGCAAAATTATTTTGTTTAACAGCTGTATCTGGTAAATGAAAGAAAGAATTATCTAAAATCTGGCTTAGCAGATTTATATACTGTAAACGAATACCATCATTTATAATAATTTTTTTATTACTGAATTTATACAAATGCTGAACAAATACACCAAAATTATTCATAGCGTTTTTACCATCGGGATAACGGCTAGCTATTTTGGATTCAATTCCAGTTATTAAGTTTGTTCTTTTGGCGCTCGATTTTACATCATTCAATTGTGCATCTGTGCCCATAGTAAGTTCACTATTTCTTATATCTTTTCTGCCACTAATGGAAATCCCAAACACTTTTACATTTTCAATCTGGCTATCAAAATGATCATAGCGTTTAAACTCCCTCGTTTGCCTACTTTCTTTAATATTTTGAAAATTTATATTAGCTTTTAATGCGTCAAAAAAAACAATTTTATTTGTATTTAATTCATAAGCACCCATAATCCTTTTTTGTGGACCATAAAACCATGCTGCAAAGCGCAGCGTTGTTCCTATAGTTCCTCCAAAATTTTTTATATCCTGAAGTCGATCATAACGAGGCACATCATTTGTATTTGACAGTTGAAAATTTAAAGAATGTGAAATATGTTTATTTTGCTTAAATAGTAATTTTTGAATGATATCCCACTGCTTATATCCCGAATTTTTTTGTATCCTCTCATCTTTATTTACAAGTACAGTATCTAAACCATTTATCTCTCCAACATAGGTACTTCTTCTTCCAAAATCAGGGAATTTATTAGAGTACTTACCGCCCATTTTCATATCTCCAAAATCGCTAAAATTGAAAGATTGAAACCAGGCTATTTTTTTATCACCCAAACTAATATCAGCATGCATAGTTTTTTCCTCATTAACAGTACTATACCTTGTAAACGCAGATCCAGTGATTAAATAATTTTTATCTACAGATAAAATGGGGGCTTTGGTAATTAAGTGAATGGTGCCGCCAAGCGCATCGCTGCCATAAATAGTTGATGATGGCCCAAACATTACTTCTATACGGCTTAATGAGTTTTGATCACTGGTAATTAGGTTTTGCAAATGCCCACTTCTGTAAATAGCATTGTTCATTCTAACGCCATCTATTATTAACAACACACGACTTGCTTCAAAACCTCGTAATACAGGACTACCACCACCTTGTTGACTTTTTTGTACGAATATTTTACCAGTGTTTATTAATAAATCGCCTGTATTTTGGGCATTTGTTTGCGCTATCATTTTAGCACTAATTATTTCTATTTTTTGAGCAATATTTTTTTTCTTTTCAGCAAAATTACTAACAGAAATAACAACCTCATCTAAAACAATCTCTTTTACTGAGCTATCTTTTATGTTAATTTTTACCTGCGCAAATCCTGTGAAGATGATAAAGAGCATACATAATGATATAAATATTTTATTCATATACATTTATTTAGTGATAATAATAATTCGTTACTTTTTAATATAAAAGCATAACGATTAACGATAAATATTATAGCAGTTTAGATAAAAAAGCCTCTGTATAATTTTGGAGGTTGCGTAAAAAATAAAATAGGAGATAGCGGTAATGCTTCACCCCAAAAAGGATATCGATTAGAAATATAATGCCAATTTAGGTTGATATTTATTTTATCAGCGGTACTAAATATAGGAAAGTATAAAAATTTAACTGCCGTTTGATTAATGGGGCTATTGGAATTATCTTTTTGTTGAAATAAGTGCTTTATCTTGTTTACTAGTTTGTCCTCTTTGCAATCAAAATAGCCGGTTAATAAAACCATATCACCTACTATTTTAATACACTTAACATCAAAAAACTGTCCGTCAATTAAAACTTCTTTTTCTTTTTTTAGCCAATTAATATTTTTCTTATTTAATGAAATTGTTTCATTTTTTTTTATATCAAAATCAAGCCTGCTCTTAATTTGTAATGTCTTTCGCTGTACCATAATTACAATAGAAAACACAAGCGGAATCGCCAATAATATAACTAATCCAAGGGCTGCTATTTTATTTTTTATGGAGGGCATGTGTCAACTATACATATAAAATTAGTTACTTCTTTTTTTTAATTAAACTATCTGCAGGGTAATTGGATTTAATGCTATCTCTAATAGAATTAGCCCAAGTAGTTAATGTTAACTTTTGTTGTTTACTCAGTTTTGCATTTTTGTGTATCCATAAATATGAATCGAGCGGCATTTCGCCTTCTTCTATTTCCTTATTCAACTTATCTAATTTTTTGTACTGTCTTCCTATTCGGTAAGCAGCAAATTCCGAAAAGTTTAATTCATCTTTACCTTCATTCACATGGTTTGTAAGCCACCAAGCTGCAGGTTGTATCTCGGCATACCAAGGGTAAACCGTGTTGTTACTATGGCAGTCGTAACAGCTGGTTTTAAGAATTGTATTAACCTCCTCTGGTACGGCATATAATTTACTGATATCATTATTACTGATGCCTTTAGCCTGATTTTTTACAGGGCGAAAAAATTGAATAACAATAAAAGCCAACAATAAAAATTGAAAAATTCTTTTTAAATTCTTCTTAAACATGGTATTATTTTATGCTATTAATTAAAATTTGGCCAGTCATTTCTTTTGGAATAGGTAATCCCATCAGAGTTAAAATAGTTGGTGCAATATCGCCTAACTTTCCGCCATTTATTTCACCTTTCCAATTATTGTCAATTAAAAACAGAGGAACTAGGTTTAATGTGTGTGCAGTGTTTGGTGTGCCATCTTTGTTTATGGCAAAATCGGCATTGCCATGATCGGCAGTTAAAAGTATTGTATATTCATTTTTGAGCGCTGCGGTAACCACTTTCTCAACACAGGAATCTACGGTTTCAACCGCTTTTATTATAGCTTCCCAAACACCTGTATGACCAACCATATCTGCATTTGCAAAATTAAGACATATAAAATCAGCTCCTTCGCTTGATAAAGAAGAAGACTCGAAGGTTAGTGATTTTGAATTTTTTTCTATCTCTTTTACGATGACATCTGTTACCTCAATAGCGCTCATTTCGGGTTGTAAATCATAAGTGGCTACCTTAGGTGATTGAATCATAATTCTTTTTTCTCCATCAAAAGGAATTTCCCTTCCACCACTAAAAAAGAAACTCACATGTGGGTATTTTTCTGTTTCGGCAATCCTAATTTGGCTTTTGTTATTTTTTTCTAATATTTCACCTAAGGTATTTTTTAAATTATCATTTTCAAAAACAATATATACTTTTTTAAACTTATGATCGTACTGCGTCATTGTTGTAAAATGCAGATCTAATTTTAACATGTCAAATTCAGGCATGTCAATTTGGGTAAGCACTTCTGTAATTTCTCGACAACGATCTGTTCTAAAATTAAAGCAAATAGCTACATCGCCTTCCTTAATATTAGGATCTAGGATAGCAGCATTTATTATTGGTTTTATAAATTCATCTGTAATCCCATCATCATACGACTTCTTAATTGCGCCCAGCAGATCTTGCGTTTTGTAGCCCATTCCTTTAACCAAAGAGTTGTAAGCTATTTTTATTCTTTCCCAGCGCTTGTCTCGGTCCATAGCATAATACCTTCCAGTGATGCTTGCAATTTTACCTACTGTTTTGTCCAGGTGTTTTTGTAAATCAGTTAAAAACTTTAGTCCGCTTTTTGGGTCTGTATCTCTTCCGTCTGTAAATGCATGTATCAGTACATTATCCATGGCTTTTTCTTTACACAAACTAGTTAAAGCCTTTAGATGATTAATATGTGCATGAACACCACCGTCACTAACTAAACCTATCAGGTGGAGAGGTTTGTTATTTTCTTTTGCAAAACCAATAGCGTTTAATAGCGATTTATTATTTTTGAATTCACCCGTTTTAATAGCCACATTTATTTTTTGTAATTCCTGATAAACAACTCGCCCAGCACCTAAATTTAAATGTCCAACCTCGCTATTTCCCATTTGTCCATCAGGTAGTCCAACATCTTCGCCACAGGTAACTAGTTTAGTGTTTGCATATTTTGCATATAAAGCGCTAACAAATGGTGTTTTAGCATGTTGAATAGCGTCGCTTGTTTTAATACTACCCAATCCCCAACCATCCATAATAATAAGTATAACTTTCTTTTGTTTCATCTTATAAAATTAAAATATTTGCACCTAATTATAGCTGATTGTCGACATTTGGGTATAAATTTTTCTTAATTCTGTTAATTTTTATAAGTCTTGGCACGTTTTTAGTAATTTTATGTTAGACAAATTGTTATACTATGAAACATTTTTTTACTTTATTATCTATAGCGGTACTTTTAAATTCGTTTACTATTTTTTCTAGTATCGACGAAGTGATTAATGCTATGAAAGTGGGAAATTCAGAAGAAATTGCAAAATACTTTGATAACACAGTTGAAATAAATTTGCCTGAGAAAAGTAATAGTTATAGTAAAAGCCAGGCAGAACTAGTTTTGAAAGATTTTTTTACCTTTAGTGGAGTAAATTTTTTTGAAGTAATTCATAAGGGCGAAAATGGAGGATCACAATATTGTATTGGCACACTAGTAACTAAATCTGGTATATATAGAACCACCATATTTATGAAAAAAAAATTAGATAGGCAGCTAGTACAGGGAATAAAATTTGAGATTAAATAACAACCTGATCACAAAATAAAAACCCCGAATCTTTCGGGGTTTTTATTTTGTGATCTTCCTTAATTTTTTTGCTATGGATTATAACCAACTGTTACAATTACTAATAAAAAATGCACTTGTTGAAGATATTGGTACTGGCGATTATTCTACTCTTTCAACCATTGAAATAGATGCAGAAGGCAAAGCCATTTTAAAAATTAAAGATAATGGTGTACTAGCAGGGATGGATGTGGCAGCAAAATTTTTTAGATATGTGCAACCAAATATTAAATTTAATGCGTTAAAAAAAGATGGCGATTTAACTAAAATTGGAGAAATTGCTTTTGAAGTAAAAGCAAAAATACATACCATTTTACAATGCGAAAGATTGGTTTTAAATTGTATGCAACGCATGAGTGGTATTGCAACACTAACCAAACAGTACGCCCAAAAGCTGCTTCCTTACAAAACTCAATTACTAGACACCAGAAAAACTACTCCAAATTTTCGCCTGTTAGAAAAAGAAGCAGTAAGAATAGGGGGGGGCATAAATCATCGATTTGGCTTGTATGATATGATTATGCTTAAAGATAATCACATTGATTATTGCGGAGGTATTGAAAAGGCTATTATAAAAGCATGGAGCTATATTGAACAATATCATCCTGATTTAAAAATTGTGGTAGAAGCTAGAAACTTAGTCGATGTAAAAAAAGTAATAACTCTAGTTAGAACAGATAATAGCGCTGATAAAGGGCAAATAAATCGCATTATGCTTGATAATTTTACAACCGAACAAATTGTAGCTGCATTAAAAATAATTGATGGGGCATTAGAAACAGAAGCAAGTGGGGGTATTAATTTAAATAATATTGAAAGTTATGCTGCTACCGGTGTAGATTATATTTCATGTGGCGCAATTATTCACCAAGCAAAAAGTATGGACTTGAGTATGAAAGCAGTGGGTATCTAAAATTTAAAAATAATGTCAAAGAAAAAAATACAATTATCAAGTGGATTGGTATATTCAACCGATCCTAATTTTGAACTACTCGATGAAAATTTTGTTGAGCAGCATACTATTGATTTGGCTCAACAAAAAATACAAATCAAGCTAGATATTAAACATAGGGCAGGTAAAGCAGTTACCTTGGTTCAAGGTTTTATAGGCACAACAAAGGATATGGAAGAATTAGGAAAAAAATTAAAATCATTCTGTGGTACCGGGGGCTCGGTAAAAGATGGCGATATTATTGTGCAAGGAGATAACCGAGACAAGATTTTGCAGTGGCTACAAAAAAATGGATATAAGCTTACAAAAAAAATATAGATTAAGATTGTCAAATTAAAATTTTTAATGTTTATATTTACATCAAAGGTGCAATATGATTTCTAAAATATCAGCAGGTATTACTATTAGTATCGAAACTTACTTTCAGCCTGAGTACAGCAATCCTATTAATGGTGAATTTATGTTTGCCTACCGAATCACTATTAAAAATAATAATATTTTTCCTGTAAAACTCCTACGTCGTCGTTGGCATATTTATGATAGTAATGGAAGTCCACGCGAAATTGAGGGAGAAGGTGTTGTGGGTGTTCAGCCAATAATTAACTCAGGCGAATCTTATCAGTATGTTAGTGGTTGTAGCCTTCAATCGGAAATAGGCAAAATGAATGGCACTTATCTTATGGAAAATATTAATAATAAGAAGACCTTTGATGTTATTATTCCTGCATTTGAGTTGTGTGTTCCTTTCAAGCTTAATTAATTTAACTATTTTTATACATGATTTTAGTTTATCTTTAATCGGATATGATAAGTTAATTATTTACTAGTAATTGGTTATATATTTTTATTTTCTTGAGAGTGGGGTACAAATTTATATTATTACTATAATTAATAAAATATGGCAAAGATTACATTTTCAAACAGCAGTAACGATTTTTATCAAAGCTTAAAAGCATCGGTAGATGCTTATTTTACTGATAATAAAATTAAAAAAACAGGCGATTGGAGGCTTTTTAGTAAAACTATTATTTTAATTGGTTCTGCTATTGCAATGTATTTGTTGTTAATGCTTGGTTATGATAATTTAAATATATTTTCTGCATTGGTTATTTGTGGTTTTTTGGGTTTTGTGTTTGCATCAATAGGTTTTAGTGTTATGCACGATGCCAATCATGGAAGTTATTCCACTAAGCCCAAACTTAATGATTTAATAGGATTAAGTGCAAATGCATTAGGAGCAAGTTCTTTTTTCTGGAAACAGAAACATAATATTATTCATCATACGTACACCAATGTAGATGGAATTGATGATGATATCGCTAAAAGTCCAATTATTCGACATTGCGAATCACAAAAGTGGGTTCCAGCACATAAAATACAGCATTTGTATTTAGTTCCTGTTTATGCTTTGTCTTCTATTTTTTGGATTTTTTTTATGGATTTTACGAAATATTTCAAGCATAAAATAAATACAACAGAGGCTTGGAAAATGTCTGCAAAAAATCACGTTGTATTTTGGATTACAAAACTAGGTTACCTAATTTTTTATATTATTTTGCCTATAATGGTTTGGGGCATTTTGCCATGGATGCTAGGTTTTTTTATACTTAATGCGGCAATGGGGTTAACCTTGTCTTTTGTATTTCAATTAGCACATGTGGTAGAGAAGACTGGATTCGAGCATGTAGATTTAGATGAAACAAAAAATATAGAAACTGCTTGGGCTGAGTTTCAAATGAAAACAACCTCAAATTTTGCAATGGACAATAAAGTAATTTCTTGGTTTGTTGGTGGTCTTAATTATCAAATTGAACACCATCTTTTTCCTAAGGTAAGCCATGTACATTATCCGGCTATTAGTAAGTTAGTAATGGAAAAATGTGCTATATATAATATACCATACCATAAATATGATACCATGAGTGAAGCCCTGTTTTCGCATTTTAGGGTAATGAAAAGTTTGGGAAAAAGATCAGAAATTTTACACCAACAAGTTAAAGCGGCTTAGCTTCGCAAGCGTTATTTCTAACTTTAAGGCTTATATTTTGCTTGCTGAAATATTTTTTCAGCATCTGTGTCTAATAATTGCTGTAAACTAGTATTAGAATTTTTTCGCATATATTTTTTTACAATCTGCCATCCTGCAAAGCTGCCTATATTGCCTGGGGATGACTCTCCTAGCTCCTGCGTTTTTGGCCCCTCACCAATATAATTTTTAATAATATTGTTATCAATAGTTTGTAAAAAATTATTTTGTACAAACAAATCCCAAACCGCAGTCTCATGTTGGTAAACAGCCTTTAGCTGCTCTTTAGTATAACCAATTAATTTATATTCCTCTTTATTTGGCAACAGTTTACTAAGCACAAAAAGGCGTTTCCCTTTTTCTACCATTTGCAGTACAAGTGGTTGATCTTGCATTTTTTCTGGAAAAAGATCATTTAAAATATTCTTCATACAGTTTATCGATATGTAATCAGCTTCAAATCGATTGCTTATATATCTAGGGTAAGTTTCCTGTACAAAAGTTGAATTATACAAAGAAAAATTTCTTCCTAAATGATGTTGAAGCCCAATAATTATTGCATCATCGCTAAGTATATCTCCATACCCGTCGATCGGACCTATATAGGTAATGATTTTTTTTCGGTCTTTAAAATTTGGGAAATAATATTTCACATATTGCAAGCCCTGTTTTATCTCTTTTTCATAAGGAGTAAAATCTTTAAAAACAAGTAGGGCTGTATCATATACATTTTTATAAGCCCCAGTAAAACTATGTACATACTGGGCTAAACTATCGGCTGACCATTTTAGGTCTGCATTTAAAATTGTAGATAAAAAATTTCCTACAAATGAAGGGTATTTAGATAGTAGTATATCTAAATTTGTGGCATAATTGATTGTGTCAATAGTAAATAATGCTTTTTCAAACCGCATGGTAGTTACATTAATTTTTATATCAGATACATCCGGTATTTTATCGTTGTTACTGCAGGAAACCATAGCACAGGCAGTAATTAGAAATACAAAAGCTATTCTCATTATCTTATTTTAACTTTGCAAGTATAAAAAATTATTTCTAAATATAAAGTTAAGCCTGATTAAGGCTTTGTGGTATGAAAATATTTTTAGCACAGCAAAACTATCATATTGGCAATTTTGAAAGCAATACGGAAAAAATTATCCATGCTATAGAAACCGCCAAACAACAAGGCGGCGACCTAATCGTTTTTAGCGAACTGAGCATTTGTGGCTATGCCCCTCGTGATTTTTTAGATTTTGAAGATTTTATTTGTAAAAGCTATGTTGCAATTAACAGTATAAAAAAACACGCCGATAACATTGGGGTATTGATTGGTGCTCCAGCTTATAATCTGGCAAAAAAGGGCAAAGGTTTATTTAATGCTGCCTTTTTATTATATGAAAAACAAATAAAATCAATTGCACATAAATCCTGTTTGCCTAACTACGATGTTTTTGATGAGTATCGCTATTTTGAACCAGGGTATGAATGGGTCGTTATGGAATTTAAAGGGAAAAAATTAGCAGTAACTATTTGTGAAGATATTTGGAACCTAGGTGATGACCCTTTGTATCGATCTTGTCCTATGGATGAATTGATTAAACAAGCACCTGATGTGATGATTAATTTATCAGCATCACCTTTTGATTATACCCATAATGAAGACCGAAAAGCAACGATTAAAGCCAATGTAATTAAATATAAGTTACCCTTATTTTATTGTAATGCGGTAGGGAGTCAAACAGAGATAGTTTTTGATGGTGCTTCTCTCGTTTTTGATGCATCTGCCAATCTTTGTGGACAACTTCCTATGTTTGAAGAATCTATTCAGTCATTTATTTTAAAAGAGGATGGAACCATTGACTCGCCGGTATTAGAATTAGCCAATACACTCCCTGATAAAGAGCTTGATCTAACCCAATTTGAAGAAAATTTTAATATTAAACAAGTTCATGATGCTATCGTTTTAGGTATTAGCGATTATTTTAAAAAAATGGGTTTTAAAAAGGCCATACTTGGTAGTAGCGGAGGAATCGACAGTGCTGTTACGTTAGCACTTGCTTGTAAAGCACTCGGAAAAGATAATGTGATGGCCGTATTAATGCCTTCTCAATTTTCCTCAGCGCATTCTATTAAAGATGCAGAGGAATTAAGCAATAATCTTGGTAATTCATACAATATTATCCCAATTGAAAATATATACAACAGCTTTTTAAATGAACTTAAACCCATTTTTAAAGATTCACAGTTTGGTTTAGCTGAAGAGAATATTCAAAGTAGAAGCAGGGGTAATTTATTAATGGCAATTGCAAATAAATTTAACTATATTTTATTAAACACATCTAATAAAAGTGAGTTAGCAACAGGCTATGGTACACTTTATGGCGATATGGCAGGAGGCATTGGGGTATTGGGAGATTGCTATAAGTTACAAGTGTATGCATTGGCAAAATATATTAACACAGATAAAGAAATTATACCCAATAATATAATTAATAAACCACCTAGTGCAGAGCTTAGGCCCCAACAAAAAGATTCGGACTCATTGCCAGCATATGAAATTCTTGATAGAATATTATATCAATATATTGAACGAACACAGGGGCCTGATAAAATTAAAGCACAAGGATTTAATCCGCAGTTAGTAGATCAAATATTGAGGATGGTAAATATTAATGAATATAAACGCAATCAGTTTTGTCCAATAATTCGAATCTCTCCAAAAGGTTTTGGGGTGGGAAGAAGGATGCCAATTGTTGGCAAGTATTTAAGTTAAGAATACTAGTACAAAAGTATTTCCTATTATATTTTTTCAACTACTACTGCCGTGCCATATGCAAGTACTTCATTAATACCTGCCATTACTTCATTGGCATCGAATCGCATATTAATAATAGCATTAGCGCCCCTTTCGTTGGCATGTTGAATCATATATTGGTAAGCCTCTTCTCTGGTTTTTTCGCAAAGGTCTACATAGATACTTAATTTACCACCAAATAGGGATTGAAAACCACCTCCTATATTGCCAATTAAGCTTCTACTTCTAACAGTGATGCCCCTTACTAGGCCTAGATGTTTAACAATTCGATATCCTTCTAATGTGTTTGATGTGGTAATTAATTGTTGTTCTAGCATAAATTTTTTTATTAAAGTTACATTCATTTGATTTTAATTAATGAAATTTGCTAATAATGAATGCAACTGTATACAAAAGTACCGGCAGTTGGTATATTGTAAAAGATGACGCCGGTAATCAATTTAATGCCCGTATGTTGGGCAAATTTAAAATTGACGGACTAACCAGCACTAATCCAATTGCTGTTGGTGATGTGGTTAATATTGAAATGGAAAATGAAATTGAAGGATCGGTTACGATTACTGAAATTAAAAAACGCAAAAATTATATTACCCGCACCTCTCCTGCCAATAAACATCAGCATCATATTATTGCATCTAATTTAGATCAGTCTCTTTTATTTGCTACACTTAAAGATCCAAAGACATCACAAGGGTTTATCGATAGATTTTTAATTACCTCCGAGGCCTATCATATTTCTTCAATTATTATTTTTAATAAAAGCGACTTGTATAGAAAAAAAGAAGCAGACAAGTTTGCCGAAGTAAAAAGTATTTATGAAGCCATTGGCTATATAGCGGTTTCTATGAGTATTGAAAATGGGGATGGAGTGGAAGCCGTTAAAACTATGTTGAAAGACAAAGTGACTTTGTTGAGCGGCCATTCTGGGGTAGGAAAATCAACTTTTATTAATACGGTTTTTCCGTCCCTTAAATTAAAAACACAGAATGTAAGTGGCTGGAGCGGAAAGGGACTACATACCACTACCTTTGCCGAAATGTTTGATCTTCCTTTGCCTGGGAGTGGCAAAATTATTGATACACCAGGGATAAGAGAATTAGGGCTTGTTGATATTTCTAAAAAAGAACTTTCGCATTATTTTCCCGAAATGCGCGCTTTAATTAATGATTGTCAGTTTAATAACTGTATGCATTTAGATGAACCGGGTTGTGCCATTAAATCGTCTGTTAATAAGGGCTCCATAGCTATGGATCGGTATATTAGCTATTGCAATATTTTAGAAACGATAAGTGAAAAAACTTATTAATCATCTATTATTCTTTAATAGGCTTAATTGCCACCTTTCCATTTTGCTTTTTTTTCAGCTTTTATTGCTTTTTCATCGCCAGCTAATATTTTTTCAGCACCTATATTTCTGCCATTTGTAGGACAACCTACTTTTTCTTTTTTAGAAAAAATTCTGCTTATAAAACATCCACTCAATAAAAAAGAAGCCGTTACGCAAATAAGTATTATTTTTTTCATGTATTAAAGATAATATTTTATTAATTAAAAATCGCTATGCCTAGTAGCATCAAATAATGCACTAAACAGGGTTGTTAAACCATCCACTATACATCACATAATTTTCGGCAATACGTTTTATTTCTCCATTGATCATTTCCTCACTAATATCTTTTACTTTTTTTGCAGGCACTCCAGCATAAATACATCCAGGTTCTACAATAGTGTTTTCTAAAACCACAGCACCTGCTGCAATAATACTGTTGCTTTCAACAGTAACATTATCCATTATGATGGCTCCCATGCCAATAAGTACGTTATCTTTTATTACGCATCCATGCACAATTGCATTATGCCCAATACTTACGTTATTTCCAATATGGGTAGCTGCCTTTAGATAAGTGCAATGAATTACTGCACCATCCTGCACATTTACTTTATTGCCCATACGAATAATATTCACATCGCCTCTTAAAACGGCATTAAACCACACACTGCAATCATTACCCATTTCTACATCACCCACAATAGTGGCATTAGGGGCTATAAAACAATTATTTCCAAACTTTGGAACTACCCCTTTTACTGGAAGAATTACTGGCATACAATTATTTTAATGATGAATTATATTGCTAAAGTAAAGCGATATTATTTAAATAGATTTTTATAATGGATAAGTGGTTTATTTTTCTTTAAAAATATTAATTGAATAAAAAAATTGCTAAAAGTGGTTATGTGGAGATACCTTAATTTTGTATTAACCTTAATTGATTATGACTAATAGGGAACTTTTTTTAAATTATGTAGGACAAACATCCGAAACACCACTTTGCCTAGAAATAATAAAGGCAACGGGATGCAAATTGTTTGATGCAGAAGGGAAAGAATATATTGATTTGATAGGCGGAATTAGTGTTTGTAATGTGGGTCATCGCCATCCCAAAGTTATTGACGCAATAAAAAAACAGCTAGATAGTTATTTACACATTATGGTTTATGGAGAGTTGGTACAGAGCCCACAGGTGCAGTATGCAAAAACCTTAACCAAACACTTGCCAGCTTCACTCAATTCGGTTTTTTTTACCGCATCTGGTAGCGAGGCAACAGAAGGAGCCATGAAATTGGCTAAAAGATTCCAGAATCGTACACAAATCATCTCATTTAAAAACTCATATCATGGAAGTACGCAGGGGGCATTGAGTGTAATGGGTAGCGAATATTGGCAGCAGGCTTTTCGCCCCTTACTACCCGATATATTACAAATGAATTATAACTCGTTTCAAGATCTTGAAAATATAACTGAGCGAACAGCGTGTGTAATTGCCGAAACTATACAGGCCGAAGCTGGTGTGTTAGTTCCACAAAACGATTGGCTTAAAGCAGTCAGAAAAAAATGTGATGAGACTGGAACTCTATTGGTATTAGATGAAATTCAATGCGGCTTTGGGCGTAATGGCACATTATGGGCTTTTGAACAGTTTGATGTAGTACCCGATATTTTATTGTTGGGCAAAGCTCTAGGAGGGGGTATGCCATTGGGTGCTTTTGTTGCCAATAGAACAATCATGAATTCTTTTACACACGATCCCATACTTGGGCATATTAATACTTTTGGGGGGCATCCTGTTTGCTGCGCTGCTGGTTTGGCAGCCTTTGAGGTGCTTCTGCAAGAGAATTTAATTGCTGTAGTAAAAGAAAAAGAATCATTATTTATTTCATTACTAAATCATCCCAAAATAAAAGTAGTTCGAAGTTGTGGATTAATGATGGCTGTTGAATTTGATAGTTTTGAAACAAATAAAAAAGTAATTGACGCATTAATTGGGCAAGGAGTGTTTACCGATTGGTTTTTATTTGCCTCCAATTGTTTGCGTATAGTGCCACCGTTACCTATAAATGAACAGGAAATAAATACTGCCTGTGCTAAAATTATAGATGTGTTAAATGTAATTTAATAGATTGTTATTAATTGGGATGATAAATACTTTCTGCATTTTTATATACCATTACTTTATCCAGCGTCATAGTTTTTGTTTTTTGTTCTAGGTATATTCCTACAGGCATTAACAAAAATGATCGGTTTGGTAAAATGATTTTTTTTATATTTCTACTATGAATTGAAAAATATTTTTAAATTTATAGTAGAAATATAATGAATTTACTCAAAAATTGTATTATCGACTTGCAATTAGTAATTTAAAAATCTAATCCTAAAGCAATATATAAAACTGGCTTATTCTTAAAGAAACCACTCATTGGCCAGCCTGCATCAAATTTTACAAAATAACCAAGTAAAGTACTTCGGGCACCAAACCCATAGCCCCCCGCAAAAGGCCCAAGGCCTCCAGCTTTAACTTTTACCTGCACTGGGGGCTCACCATAAACAACTTCGGGGCGTTTTAGCTTTGTGTATGCTCCATTCCAAGCGGTTCCTAAATCAATGAACTGAATAATCTGAAAATTATTGAGGAAAGAATTATTAATGGTTCGATTAAAAAAAGTTGAAACTATGGGTAATCTTAACTCACTATTAATTACAATAGAATTATTTCCATTGGCAACATTTTGTATATATCCACGCATATTTACAGCCAAACTTTGAAAAGCATAATTCTGGTCATTGGCAGGTTTGTTACTGCTATTAAAGTACCTTTCTTTTATCAATAAGCCGTTAGCATCATATTTTTCATTTTGCCCAAACATGAGCCATCCATCTACGCCTCCTAAATAATAAATCATTTTTTGATTTCCCCAGCTGAAATCACCTGCCGCCCTGCTTGCCCAAATAAAGTTTCGATAAATAGGATGATAATATCGAGCATCAAATCCAAAATTAAATGTGGTTGGTCCATCGGCAAATTTTACTTTATTAACTTGCCTATTCCAATCAATAAAAAATTTATACTTTAATCCATTTGATATATTCATCGCGGCGTTTAAACTATTATCATACACATATTCTAGATGCGTAGTGGAGTAAAATTTTTTATCTTCCTCCTCTATCAGTGAATTTGGATCTAGGGATGCGTAAACAAATTTATCTGAACGTATACCTGTGTATAAACGAATACTTTTGCTTGCATCAAATGGGTATGAAATATTTATCTGGTATAAGTTAGTATAGTACCTGCCTAAAAAATTTCCATTTTGATCTCCTGCCTCCTGCACATTACGGTAGTAAGTACTGCCCCAGTCAATTCGTCGCTTATAATTTTGATAGCTCATCAGCCATTCATTATCTTTTAAATTAGAACCAAATTTAAAACCTCCTGTAATTTTTACGTCTTCCATTAGTTCGGTAGTTCCCAAACGAATAAGCCCATTTAGTACCGACCCAGAATTAAGCATAATTGGCCCGCTGCCTCCACCATAAGCCTGGTAACGATTTACTAAAACAGAGCCGCCGCTGTTTACCCCCAAGGATCCATAATCCACAGAAAATTTAGCTGGCCTATACCTATATTTTTTTATTGTTTTTAATACCTCGTACTTATATGCAGTAACCGAAATATTGTTGATATCGACGCTGTCTTTTTTCTCATTGGTAAATTCTGTTTGAAAAAAATCATCCTCTTTTTTAACAGGTTCTGCAACTAACAATGCTTTTTTAATAGATGTAGTATCTTGATATTCGCCCATAATTTTTTTCATGTATTCAGTTGGCTGTGCAGTAATATTTCTGCGGCGCAACGTATTTTCATCAATCTTTAATTTGTATAAAACTTTTTCATCACTTTGCCTAGTTACTTCACTTACTTGGTTGTTATCACCCGCAATTCGAGTTTCGCCTAATGTACTTTGATAATTTGATAAAGGAAAGGTATATGCCGAATCACTGGAAATAGAAACCACTGCCACCGAATCAACATCTGTTTTTTTATATACCCTTAAGGTACTGTCCACTTCTATGGCACTAGGGTTTCGTAAAATTTCATTAGCAATTATAACTAAGGTGTCTAATCCTTCTTTTTTGGTGATAAAAAATCCAGCATAACGATTACCAACCCCATTTTCATCGCTTACAAACGTAAAATGAGTTTCGTTGTATTGCATTGGGTTACTAGCATTACCATATTTTAAATGCGATAACTGTGTAATTTGATTTAACTCGGCCCTATCGCCAAAATTAGTTACTAAAAATATATTGTACTTGCTATCGCTTGGCAATATGGTATCACCATTTTTTGCAGCAGGATTAGGCCTATTACTTGCAAAAATAATTCCCGTTTTATTTGGAAAGGCAACAAAGGATGCGTCTAGATCATCATACACATCATTGGTAATTTGTTTTACTTTTTCATTTTTAATTTCTAATGTAAAAATATCGGTATGTCCGTTTTTAACGGCAGTTATTAAAAGGGTATTGCTGTTGAGCATATACTTCATGTCCTGCACCTGATCAAACTGTTTAGTAAGGTCAAGCTTATATTGTTTAAATCGGGTGATGATGTCGTAAACAAACAAATTCAATTTTCCATCCTTACTGTATAAAACAGCAATTCTAGTTCCCTTCGGATCCCATGCCATTAAGGGATAGTTGGGATTTATTTCATTTTTATAACTGCGAATCCCATATTTTAAAAGAGTCTTATTTTCAAAGTCATCATTGTAAATTACCCTTATAATTCCTTTATTAAACTGAGTTACCACATATGCGTTATTGCGCTTGTTTGGATTTACATTAAACCTAAAATAATCAAGTCTATTATTAATTTCAAACCCATCTATATAATTACCTTTAGGATATGGTTTCCTTTTGGCAATGTCTTTGTAATATTTATCATCCTGATACTCCAAAAATTCTATCAACACATCTTTAAATTTCTTTTTACAAACCTGCATACAGGCTTTGTTTAAATTTTTATAGATAGTAGCTAAATACAATAAGTAAGTCACATTTTCTTTCTTGTATTTTTCTTCAATAAAATACCAAAAAGCATGGCCTGCAATTTGTGGCTTTGAAAAAGAAAACTTGGAAAACTTACTATAATTGCCGCTCAGGATTTCACTTTTAAGTTCATCATCAAGTTGGGTACTCCAGTTTTGAGCTAGGTAATTAATATAGCCATCAGTAAGCCATTTTGGTAAATCAAGTAATGCCTGATTGCTCGCAATTTCGCCAATATTATCACCAAACAAACGATTTTCGGTTAATATTTGGGCTATGCCTTTTCTTATTTGTAGACGTAATTTTTGATGATCTGCTTCAAAATAAATGACTACTTTATTATTTACTAGTTTAGTACCACCATTATTTTGCCAATCAATACCTAAACCAATATTACTTTGTTGCATATCCGCATATTCACTATATAAAATGATGTTGGCTCGCCTTTGTAAACTATATTCTGCAGCAGCTTCCATTTGAGGCAATTCTTTTTCGGCACTTTGTGCTACAAATTTGGAAAGCTCTTTTCCAGTTTGATAATAATAAATATTAAAATTTTTGGTTTGATAATAGCTCCATTTAAATTTTTTAAACTGAACTCTGTTTTTTCCAAATTCTACAGCATTTACTTGAGCCCAAGAAGCAGTAGGCATGATACAATAGATCAATGATAATAAAATAATATTTTTAAGCGAGGCTTTTAAATCAAATGTCATCTTACTTTGCATATCTATTAATTGTACCTTAAAATTAGTTGTTTTGTAATAAATTAACCTCAGTAAAATTAGATTAGTATGTTAAAAATAAAATCATTTGTTTTCAGCCCTATCCAAGAAAATACTTATTTGCTATATAATGAGTTTAATGATTGTATGATTATTGATCCCGGATGCTACTTTTCCATAGAAAAAGATGAGTTAAAAAATTTTATTACCCAGAGCGAACTTATTCCCTCCATGCTGCTTAATACACATTGTCATTTAGACCATGTTTTTGGTAATAAGTTTATTGCTGAAAACTATGAACTTACACTTCACCTTCACGAAAAAGAAAAAGTGTTGCTTGATTATGCACCCACATCAGGATTAATGTATAATCTGCCTTTTGATAATTATGTAGGCAAGTTTATTTATTTAAAAGATGGGGATAGGATTAAACTTGGCATGGATGAGTTGATTGTTATTGAAGCCCCTGGCCATTCGCCTGGCCATATATGCTTTTACTGTGCCAAACAACATTTTATCATCAGCGGAGATGTGCTTTTTAATCGCAGCATTGGCCGTACCGATTTGCCGGGAGGAGATCATCAAACACTATTAAAAAATATTAGAGAAAAATTATTTGTATTACCAACTGAGACTATTGTCTATAGCGGACATGGACAGCTAACAACCATTGGAGAAGAAAAAACATATAACCCGTTTTTAAATGCCTTGACACAATTCGATTAGTACCCCATTGGTTCCATTGGGATGTAAAAAACAAACCAGTTTATTATCAGCCCCCAGCTTTGGTTCTTCACTCAGTAAAACAAAACCCTCGACCTGCAGGCGTTTCATTTCGGCCTTTATGTCGGCAACATCAAAAGCAATATGGTGAAGTCCCTCACCCTTTCTTTCAATAAATTTGGCTATTACACCATTGGGGTCTGTGCTTTCCAATAGCTCAATCTTGGAGTCTCCTGTTTTAAAAAACGCTGTGTTAACCATTTCGCTTTCAACTAATTCTGTTTTGTAGCAGGTGCTGTTTAGCAGGTTTTCAAATAATGGCACAGAAAGAGCAAGATTTTTAACTGCAATGCCAATATGTTCAATTTTTTGCATTATTAAATATTATTTAGTTTACGAATTAGGAAAAATCGCATACGCAACTACTAGTTCAACCGCTAAAATATAACCTTTTGCAGTAAATTTGCGTTATTAAGAATAGAAATTAAATAGAAAGATTGTATGTTGAAATTGCCCATTTACTTAGATAACAATGCAACTACCCCTATGGATCCACGGGTACTAGAAGCTATGACGCCATACTTTTTAGAGCATTATGGAAATTCTGCTAGTCGAAATCACCCATTTGGCTGGGAGGCAGAAGAAGCGGTTGATTATGCTCGCGAACAGGTTGCAAAACTAATTGGTGCCGATCCTAAAGAAATAATTTTTACTTCAGGTGCAACCGAAGGAGATAACTTAGGTATTAAAGGTATTTATGAAATGTATGCCAGCAAAGGCAATCACATCATTACCGCCACAACCGAACATAAAGCTGTTTTGGATACTTGTAAGCATATTGAAAAACTAGGCGGCGAAGTTACTTATTTGCAGGTTCAGCCTGATGGACTAATTGATTTAAAGGCATTAGAAGCAGCTATCAAACCAACAACTATTTTAATTGCCATCATGTATGCCAATAATGAAATTGGTGTAGTGATGCCAATGCCAGAAATAAGTGCCATTGCTCGCAAACACGGCGTTTTATTATTTACTGATGGTACACAGGCAGTTGGAAAAATTCCGGTTGATGTAAATAAAGACGGGATTGATTTGATGGCTTTTACAGCACATAAAATGTACGGACCAAAAGGGGTTGGCGCCTTGTATGTTCGTCGTAAAAATCCTAGGGTAAAAGTAACTGCTCAAATAGATGGAGGTGGACACGAACGCGGTATGCGTAGCGGCACTTTAAATGTGCCAGGCATTGTTGGTTTTGGAAAGGCCTGCGAGTTATGCATGTTGGATATGGTGGAGGATACCAAACGTATTAGTAAGATGAGAGATCACCTACAAATAGAATTATTAAAACTAGAAGAAGCTTATGTAAATGGTAGCAGTGAACATCGGTTGCCGCATGTGGCTAATATTTCTTTTAAACATGTAGAAGGCGAAGGATTACTGATGGGTTTTAATAAAAATATTGCTTTAAGTAGCGGGTCGGCCTGCACATCTGCTTCATTAGAACCAAGTTATGTGTTAAAAGCATTAGGCCTAGGCGACGACTTGGCACACTCTTCACTTCGTTTTGGACTAGGAAGATTTACAACCGATGAACAAATTGAATACACCATTAAAGCCATTAGCGAAACCGTTTTAAAGTTAAGAGAAATGAGCCCGCTTTGGGAAATGTATAAAGAAGGTATTGATTTGAGTACAATTGAGTGGGCCGCACATTAAATAAAAAAAATTAAGGGTATAAATATTTTTAATTAGCAGTTTCAATAAATAATAAAAATTCTAAAACAACAACAATGGCATATTCAGAAAAAGTAATAGACCACTACCAAAATCCAAAAAATGTGGGTACGTTGGATAAAAGTGCAAAAAATGTAGGTACCGGTTTAGTTGGTGCACCCGAGTGCGGCGACGTGATGCGCCTTCAAATACAAGTTGATGATGCTGGTATGATAACAGATGCTAAATTTAAAACCTTTGGATGTGGTTCTGCCATTGCGTCCTCTTCGTTGGCTACCGAGTGGCTTAAGGGTAAAAGTGTGGATGAGGCATTAAAGATTGATAACATGGACATCGTAGAAGAATTGAATTTACCACCTGTTAAAATACATTGTAGCGTTTTGGCAGAAGATGCAATAAAATCGGCAATCAACGACTATCGTGTTAAAAACGGATTGGAAGAAATTAAATTTGAAGAAAGCATAGTGCATTAAGAAAATAAAAATTTAAATCTTTAAAATTAATTTTTATTTTGGCCTTTCTTTTAATTTGTAATTGTTATGGGGGCAACAGAAAACAGCATATTTATAAGCGATAAAGCAAAAGCTAAAGTCATTAATTTGATGAAAGAAGCAGGTGTTGCAGGCGACGACTCTCATTTTTTAAGAGTAGGTGTTGTTGGCGGTGGTTGTAGTGGCCTGAGTTATAAGATGGATTTTGATAATGAGGTAAAACCTATGGATCAGGTTTTTGAAGATAAGGGGATAAAGATTGTTTGCGACCTAAAAAGTTTTTTATACCTCGTTAATACCGAGCTGGAGTTTAGTGATGGGTTAAATGGCAAAGGTTTTTATTTCAATAATCCAAATGCCAGCCGTAGCTGTGGTTGTGGTGAAAGTTTTGCAGTTTAATATCGGCAAAAAAATATTTAAATGCCTCCCGAATTTTAGGAGGCATTTTTATGGATATGGGAGTAGTTATTAACTACTATATAGTGTGTAAATTTATTTCCTTAAATAACTAATGGCTTTTTTTAATTTTACATCACATATTACTTAATACTAACTTATTAAGGCTATTTTAACCTCTTATATAGTAAATTACAGCAATTTTAAAATTCATGTGGAGCATTTGTAAAAAAGAACTTAATCAGTTTTTCAGCAACCTTACAGGGTATATGGCCATTATCTTTTTTTTATTGATAAATGGGGTATTTTTATTTGTGCTTAATGATAGTAGCATTTTTGAATTTGGTTATGCCGCATTAGATAAATTTTTTGAACTAGCCCCCTGGATATTTATTTTTTTACTGCCTGCTATTACTATGCGCTCTCTATCGGATGAATTTAAAGCCGGCACATTTGAAATTTTAAAAACAAAGCCATTGTCCTCTTGGCAAATTGTTTTCGGTAAATATTGTTCAATCCTAATTGTATTAATACTAGCCATTTTGCCTACCGTTATATATATTATTACCATTAAGGCTTTAAGTGCCCAGGGCGGTATTGATGCCGGCGGTATATTAGGAAGTTATATCGGTTTACTTTTATTGGCAGCTGTATTTGCAGCCATTGGATTGTTTTGTAGCGGGGTTACTAACAATGCTGTTGTAGCTTTTTTAATTAGCGCTTTCAGTTGCCTTGTTCTATATTTTGGATTTAATGCGGTCAGTAAACTAGCCTTTTTTACAAATGGACTTGATTATTATATAGAAATGCTGGGCATAGATTTTCATTATAGAAGTACTAGCCGTGGTGTATTGGACACCAGAGATCTAATTTATTTTATGAGTTTAATTTTCGTTTTCTTATTAGGCACTGTAAAAAATCTTCATAAAAAATAAATGAACGTTTTAAATAAAATATGGCAAAGTAAATTTTGGTTATTGATAACCTTGTTGGCTTTTTTTGAAATTAATTGGCTGGCATCAATTTATCACACTCGAATAGATTTTACTAACGAAAATAGATTTACACTTTCATTGCCAACAAAAAAGGTTTTACAAAAACTCGATGATGTGGTGCAGATTGATGTTTTTTTAAAAGGCAATTTTCCTAGCGGCTTTAAAAAACTTGCCAATACTAGCAACGAGCTCTTACAGGAGTTTAAAGAAATCGCAGGCAAAAAACTACAATACCGTTTTATTAGTCCGGATGAAAATGTAGATGGCACAAATATATTATGGTCTGATACCTTATCTGCTTTAGGCTTTCATCCAATAAACCTTACCTCGCAGATAAAAGAAGGGCAACAACAACAAAATATTTATCCAGTTGCTTTTGTTCATTATAAAGACCAAGTTTTTCCAGTAATGATTTACCAAGGGAAAGCAAAAGCCATTACTTATCCCGAAATTAACAGCGCCGAAGCGATGATGGAATTTAATTTCATTAACGCTATTGACAAGCTTTTACAAAAAGAAAAACCTATGATAGGTTACGCTGTTGGCAATGGCGAACCAACCGGTTACTCAGTAGAAGATCTTGTAAGAAATACCTTACAACAAGCTTATCAACTTTATAGTATCAACCCCAATACACAACAAACTATTCCAAAAGAGTTTAAAGTTTTATTTATCGTTAAACCTACCGAGCCATTTTCTGATCAAGCTAAATTAAAACTTGATCAGTATGTAATGAATGGGGGGAAAATAATTTTTTTTATTGACAAACTTAATGCAGAGCTAGATAGTTTGCAAACAAAAAAAGGCGAAGTAGTAGCTTATGATAGAGGGTTGGAAATTAATGATTTATTGTTTAGATACGGAGCAAGAATTAATGCTGAGCTTGTTATGGACTTGCAATGTGACTTTTTACCTTTTGATGTAAGCGGAAACGGTCAATTTGAATTATTACCTTGGAATTATTTTCCGGTGTTTGAAAGCAAATCAAATCATATTATTAATAAAAATTTAGGATTTGTAAGTGGCAGATTTTCAAATTCAATTGATACGGTGGAAGCTGCAGGCATTAAAAAAACTATTTTATTAAGCTCCTCAGCAAATGCACGAAGTATTGCAACACCGGCGTTGATAAGTATTTTAGAAAATGTGAATGCCTCAGAAAATGAAAAATTTAAAAAAGCAAATATTCCTGTTGCCGTTTTGCTTGAAGGAAAATTTAAATCGCTTTTCTCCAACCGATTATCGCAGGCTATGAGCGATTCTTTACAAAGTATTGGGACTTTTTTTATGTCGAAATGTATTACAGATAATAAAATGATTGTAGTGGCTGATGGCGATATTGTATTAAATTCTGTTGTAAAAGGTAACCAAGCTATTCCCATGGGGATGAATCCCTTTACTTTTGGGTCTAAACAAGAGTTTGCATTTGCCAACAAAGATTTTTTACAAAACTGTTTAGATTATTTGATTAATACATCTAATCTTGCTGATGCAAAAGCAAAAGATTATACCTTGCGATTATTAGATAAGAAAAAGGTAGAAGCGCAAAAAAATATTTGGCAGCTTATTAATATTTTAGTTCCGATAATACTAGTATTATTATTTGCTCTAGTATTTCAGTTTGTAAGAAAAAGAAAATATACAGTTAATTAAAATGAACAAAACAGAGGTAATATATCTAGTTTTTAGTGCAGTAATTATATTAGGATTAATTTTTGATTTAGGATTACTTAGCAAGAAGAACCAGATAGTAAGTTTAAAATCGGCATTGGTACAAACTTTTTTTTGGATTTTTTTATCCATTGCATTTTGTGCATTTATTTGGTTCGAAAATAGAGGAGATAATGGAAAAGTAGATGCTGTTTCTTATATATCTGCCTATCTTTTAGAATGGTCACTATCAGTTGATAACATTTTTGTGTTCATCATAATTTTCTCGTTTTTTAAAGTAGAGCCAAAAAATTATTCCAGGGTTTTGTTGCTGGGCATTTTAATGGCTATTTTTTTTCGCATAATTTTTATTGCTGTAGGCAGTGAACTAGTGGCTAGGTTTGATTGGATAATGTATATTTTTGGTGTCTTTCTTTTATATACCGGTATTAGAATGTACAGGAGTAAGCAGGAAGCTGAATTTGATCCTGAGCACAATTGGGCTTATCGTTTTATGAAAAAGCATATGCGCATTTCAAATAGCGAACCTAATGGGCGGTTTATTATCATTCAAAATAAGAAGGTATATTTTACTACATTGGCTATGGTTGTATTTATGCTTGGCCTTATTGACATTGTTTTTGCCGTTGATTCTATTCCAGCTGTGTTTTCAATTATTCCTGAACCTGAAAAAAAATTATTAATTTATTCCTCTAATATTTTTGCAGTGCTGGGTTTACGGAGCCTTTTCTTTTTATTAAGGGGCGCAGCCAGCAAATTTGATTTCTTACAGCAAGGTATTTCTATTGTGTTGTTGTTTATAGGTACAAAAATGCTGCTTGTTCAATGGATTCATATACCAGTTTGGATTTCTTTGCTAATCATTGTAATCTGTATTTCTGGATCAATTTTTTATTCAATATATCATCAGCGCAAAGGTGTTCCGCAAGATGTTAAAGAATAGAGCAAAAAAATAATGTTTTTGTATACAATTTTTCAAATAGCGACTATTATAAAAGCTAAAACATTTTCCAAGAATGTTGATGGCCAAATTGAGCATATTTTACTCGATAGCCGTAAGCTATTATTCCCCTCCACTTCCATTTTTTTCGCATTAAATAGTGCGCGCAAAAAAGGGGCACTATTTATTGATGATCTTTTTTACAAAGGGGTAACCTGCTTTGTTGTCGATGAAAGTTTTACAGAATCTGATTTTATCAAATTTTCTGATGCAACAATATTACAAGTGAAAGACGTTTTGCAAGCCCTCCATTTATTTACTCTAAATCATCGGAAGCAATTTAATATGCCAGTTATTGGTATCACAGGAAGTAACGGAAAGACCATTGTAAAGGAATGGCTTTATCAATTATTACAACAGAATTTTAATATAGTACGGAGCCCTAAAAGTTATAATTCGCAAATTGGTGTACCCTTAAGTGTTTGGCAAATTAATGCCAATCACACGCTTGGTATTTTTGAAGCTGGCATTTCACAACCTAATGAGATGGAGCATCTTGCTAAAATTATTACTCCAACTATAGGCGTATTCACGAGTATTGGTGATGCTCATGGAGAAGGCTTTTTAAATATTCGTCAGAAAATAAATGAGAAACTTAAATTATTTGTTAACAGCGATGTATTGATTTATAATGCTGATGATCCTGATATGAACGAAGCTGTAAATTCTTTTAAGAATAATGTGCGTTCTGGAGATTATTTTGAATTATTTAGCTGGAGCAAAAAACAAACAGCAACATTGCAACTTATTGCAACTGAAATAAATAAAAATCAAACAATAATTTCTGCACAATGGAAAGAGGAGGCCTTTAAATTTACAATACCATTTACTGATGTGGCAGCTGTAGAGAATGCTATAACCTGCTGTTGTGTTTTATTGTATTTGGGTATTAATGTACAAACTATTGCTGCATACATGTTGCATATCAAGACAGTAGAAATGCGACTCGAATTAAAACAAGGCATTAACAATTGTTCAGTTATTAACGATAGTTATAGCGCAGATATTAATTCATTAACAATAGCACTAGATTTTTTAAATCAACAACAACAACATACAAAACGCACGTTAATTTTAAGTGATATATTACAATCGGGTAATAGTAGCGACAAGTTATATGCAGATGTGGCAGCTATACTAGCACAAAAAAATATTAATCGATTTATAGGAATAGGACTAGAGATTAGCAAGCAAAAAAATGCTTTTAAAAATATTGCAGAAACTGTTTTCTTTTCTTCTACTGCCGAATTTAAGCAACAGTTTCATAGTCAACATTTTTATCAGGAGACTATTTTATTAAAGGGAGCCAGACTTTTTGAATTTGAGCAAATTAGTTATTTGCTAGAAGAAAAAATTCACCAAACTGTTTTAGAAATAAATCTAAATGCCATTACCCATAATTTAAATACGTATCAACAACTGTTAAATCCGGGTGTAAAATTAATGGCAATGGTAAAGGCTTTCAGCTATGGCAGTGGCAGTTTTGAAATTGCTAACCTACTACAATTTAACCAAATAGATTATTTGGCTGTTGCTTATGCTGATGAAGGTGTGGAGCTGCGTAAGGCAGGAATTACATTACCCATTATGATTATGAATGCAGAAGAAATTACTTTTGACGTGCTGGTACAATATAACTTAGAGCCGGAGATATTTTCATTCGGCATATTTTTAGCTTTCGAAAATTATCTAAAAAAAGCAGGCATCAATTATTATCCAGTTCATATTAAATTAGATACTGGTATGAGGCGTCTTGGTTTTGAAAAAAAGGACATGGGAGCATTGTGCAATAGATTAAAAGCAACAACTGAATTTAAAATACAATCCGTTTTTTCTCACCTAGCTGCAAGCGATTCGGTATTGCATGATGACTTTACAAATAAACAAGCTAAATCTTTTTTAATTGGCTGCGAACAGATACAAAATATAACTGACTACACATTTATTCGTCATATTGCTAATACCTCAGCAATACATAGACACAAAAACTTGCAGCTTGATATGATACGTTTAGGAATTGGTTTGTATGGGGTTGATGCGGACCCAGCTATTCAGAAATTATTAAAAAATGTAACTACCTTAAAAACTACAATCTCTCAAATAAAGAAAATTAAAGCAGGTGATAGTATTGGTTATAGCCGAAAAGGAATTGCGACAAAAGATTCTATAATTGCTACGGTAAGAATTGGATATGCTGATGGTTATCCCCGTTTATTAAGTAATGGCATTGGTAAAATGTTGGTTAAAGGAAAAGTAGCTCCTGTAATTGGACAGGTTTGTATGGATATGACGATGCTAGATATTACTGATGTAAAAGCGCAGGAAGGCGATGAAGTGATTGTTTTTGGCGCCGATTTGCCCGTTAGTGAACTAGCAATATTAGCCCAAAGTATTCCTTATGAAATGCTAACAGGTATTTCCCATCGAGTAAAACGAGTTTATTTTGAAGAATAAAGTGTAGCGTGGTTTAGTTCGTCTATCGCAACCGCGCAATGCCCATACGAACTACCCCTTGGTCTGCCCATCGCCAATAAAACCTTATCTTTGTCAACTATTATGAAAGCAAAACAAGTAACATTTATCATCTTATTAATTATAATTGTCGACCAAGCTCTTAAGCTATGGATTAAAACGCATTATAACCTTAACGAGCATCATAATATTATCGGCAGCGGATTTCAATTTTTTTTTGTAGAAAACCCCGGTATGGCCTATGGCTGGAAATTTGGTGGCAGCTGGGGAAAGATGGCACTTACTATTTTTAGAATGGGGGCAGTACTATTTGGCACCTGGTATTTGGGCAAAATAATTAAAGAGAAGCAACATAAAGGATTTATATTTTGTGCTTCATTGGTTTATGCTGGGGCACTTGGCAACCTTATTGACTCTTCTTTTTACGGATTAATATTCGATAAAGGAATGACGTTTGAGCCCATTATTAAAGAATATGTGGGTTATGATGGAATAGCTACATTTTCATCAAAAGGCTATACTCCTTTTTTACATGGTAATGTGGTAGACATGCTGTATTTTCCTATTATAAAAGGAAATTTTCCATCTTGGCTACCCTTTTTTGGAGGCGATGATTTTGAATTTTTTCGACCCATCTTTAATATAGCTGACGCTTCCATATCAACAGGAGTAATCAGTATTTTAGTTTTTCAAAAATCTTTTTTTAAAGAAATTAATACTGCAGAAAAACACACAACTGTTGAAACAAATGCATTGGTTAATGATGAATCTCAGATTTCTTAAATTACTTATCTTTAATTAATGAAATTATACCCATTTACAAAGTCTTTTAATTTGTTTGTTGCAGTTGTAACAACAATATTTTTTTTAACTGCCTGTAATAAAGACTTAACCTTAAACCCTGATGGTAATTCTGTGGGCACTTTAAAAAATACAACAACCGGAGTTTGTTTGCCTGTAAACATTAATGGCATTTATAAAGTAGATAGTATTTTAACTAAAGATAATTATGTAGATATTCAGGTAAATGTAATTATTGCCGGCAATTTTAACATTAAGTCTGATACGGTAAATGGGTATTCATTTAAAAAATTGGGCACAGTTGGTACAGGGCTAAATACAATTCGTTTATATGCAAGCGGAAAGCCAATAACTACAGGTAGTAACACATTTACGATTAACTACGGATTGACTAACTGTAGTTTTACTATTACAGTTTTTGATGCAGGTGCCGGTACATCGTTATATACTTTAGGAGGTTCTCCAGGTAATTGTTCTACATCGTCTATAAATGGGAACTACGTGGTTGGGCAAGCAACAACTGCTGTAAATAGTGTTGAAATGACGGTAAATGTTACTGCAATTGGAACTTATATAATTACTGGTACAGTTGTTAATGGGGTTTCTTTTAATGCCAGCGGCGTTTTTACTAACCCAGGCATACAGAGTATTTTTTTAACAGCCACAGGAATACCAACTACTGCAGGGCTTTTTAATTATGTAGTTACTAATGCAACTACAACCTGTAATTTTTCTATTACTTATACAGTTACTATTACCAATGCAATTTTTTCATTGAGTGGAGCTCCCAATAATTGCACAGGAGCGGTTGTAAGTGGCATTTATACTGCTGGAATAGCATTAACTACAACAAATATGGCAATCATTAATGTAAATGTAACTTCGCCGGGTATTTATACTATTGCTACAACAACAGTTAATGGAATTCGTTTTTCTGCGTACGGCACATTTAATATTACAGGACTACAACAAATTAATTTAATAGGAACAGGTACGCCAACAATAGCGGGAATTTTTAATTTGCCTGTAATTGGTAATGGAAATACGTGTAGTATTTCCGTTATCTGCAATTAATTAAGGGCAATCATAGTTTCAACTTAATTGAGTAAAGTTTAATATGTTAAAGATTATAGCGGTATAAAAAAAATACGGAACTTCACAAATAATATCGTTTCGTTGAATTATTAAATAATTATTAATGAATAAATTACGACATCTTTTATTTGCAGTTATTTTGTTTTCTTTTTTTTCGTGCGAAAAAGAATACAGCATGGAAAACAGTGTCAACAATTCAACTGATTTAATTGTAGGAATCGATTGCCGAATCAACAAAATCGTATACACCGATACAGCTACTAATACTGGTCTTGGTTCTATATTTGCGCCCATTAATGCGTTGGATTTAGTAACCAAGATTACTAAATTTGATAGCTTATCTAATACAATTGATTTTATAACTTCGCCAACCTATTCAAATGATACTATTTTTATTAACCCAGATGAGTATTTTGTAGTAGATATAATTAAGCGAATTACTAAAATGCATGGTCTTATAGATCCTACAGATCCCTTTTCTTTACAGTTTAATGTTTTTTATTTATATAATACCGCAGGTAATCTTATAACAAAATCTTATTTTTTGCTAGCCTCCCCCACAGCCCCTTTCTATCAAGTAAATTATACTTATTCTTTGGGTAATTTAACCCACATGACTGGCATTGATTTATCTACCGGCAATTTAGTTGTTGATGCAGATATGGCTTACTATGGTAATATTATTCCAAAGCGATTTTTATATATTTTTCCTGATGAAAATGGCTATTCAAATTTTAGTCAGTTTTATAATTATGGCCTAAAGAATTTTAATGCAATAAAAAATATGACCATTAGAAACTATGACCCAGGAAATGTAGTTAGAGATTCTTCCGTGTGCTCTTTTAGTAATTATATTATGAGTCGGGATACCTATGTGTTAAGTGTGCAGATGAAAGGCGATAATCAGCAAAGTATTCCCGCTTTGGCAGGTAAGCTTAGCTTTTTTTATAAGTGCAAATAATTTTTTAATAGCTAATAAAATAGGCTGTCTTTTACAAACAGCTTATTTTATTTATACTTGGTTATTTGCGGTTTTTTTTACGTTATAAAAGCATTAGGAATTTAGTATTTATTTGATTTAAGTTTTCTTTTCGCTTCTTTCCATTAAATTTTTCCAACCATATTTGCTGGTATCACCCAAGCATCAAATTCTTTTTCGGTAACATATCCTAGTTTTACGGCCATCTCTTTTAAAGTGATTCCTTCTTTATGTGCTTTTTGTGCAATTTCTGCCGATTTGTAATACCCAATCTTTGTGTTTAATGCGGTTACTAGCATTAATGAATTATCCAAATGTTTTTTGATATTTGCTTTAATGGGTTCAATACCAACGGCACATTTATCATTAAAAGACACGCATCCATCAGCAATTAATCTAGCGCTGTGCAAAAAATTATAAATTATAACTGGTTTAAAAACATTTAATTGAAAATGACCATTACTTCCGCCAATCCCAATGGTAACATCATTTCCCATTACTTGTGCAGCAATCATAGTAAGTGCTTCGCATTGTGTAGGATTAACTTTTCCTGGCATAATAGAAGATCCTGGTTCATTATCAGGAATATGAATTTCTCCAATGCCGCTTCTTGGTCCGGAGGATAACATGCGAATATCATTTGCAATCTTCATTAAACTAACAGCCACCATTTTTAAAGCGCCATGGGTTTCTACAATAGCATCATGCGCAGCAAGTGCCTCAAATTTATTTTCTGCAGTTTTAAAAGGCAGCTTGGTTAGTTTGGCAATATGCTTTGCCACATTAACATCATATTTGTATGGGGTATTTATACCTGTGCCTACAGCTGTTCCTCCTAAGGCTAGCTCGCTTAAATGAGCTAAGGTATATTTAATGGCTTTTAATCCATGATCAAGTTGAGACACATAACCACTAAATTCCTGGCCAAGCGTTAATGGTGTGGCGTCCATAAAATGAGTACGCCCAATCTTTACTACTTTTTTAAAAACCTTTGCTTTTTTATCCAAGGTGTTACGTAGTTTGGTAATGCCAGGAATAGTGCTTTCAATTAATATTTTATAAGCTGCAATATGCATAGCCGTAGGAAAAGTATCGTTACTGCTCTGCGATTTATTTACATCATCATTGGGATGAAGATATTTTTCTTTATCGCCGAGTTTTCCTCCATTTAACACATGACCCCGATAGGCAACCACTTCATTAACATTCATATTACTTTGAGTACCGCTGCCGGTTTGCCAAACAACTAGTGGAAAATACTCATCCAACTTTCCATCCAAAATTTCTTTACAAACTTTACCAATAAGATCTGCTTTTTTCTTTGTTAAAACTCCTGCTTCATTATTGGTAATGGCTGCAGCATATTTTAAATACGCAAATGCTTTAATTATTTCTTTTGGCATTTTATTAATATCTTGTGCAATTTTAAAATTATCTACACTACGTTGGGTTTGTGCCCCATAATAGGCATTTATAGGCACATTAACTTCGCCCATAGTGTCTTTTTCTATTCTGTATTTCATATGATTTATTTTTACTTTTATTTAATTATACAAAGATAGGTGATAAAAAAAGGGCTCAAAAAGAGCCCCTAAATCATTTTCCTTTAAATACTGGTTTACGTTTTTCTAAAAAGGCTGATGTACCCTCTCTCATATCTTCTGTAACAAAGCAATGGCCAAATGCATCAATTTCTGTTTGGAAGCCATTTTTGGTTTCATCAAAAACCGCGTTTGCTGCTTTTATGCAAGCTCTAACTGCCAATGGCGCTTTTGTGTTAATTAAAGCTAATATACTTGTTGTTTTATTTAATAATTCATCTGCAGGCACTACATAATTTACCAATCCATATTGCATTGCAGTAGGGGCATCAATCATATTGGCACTCAATAGCATTTCAATAGCTCGTCCCTTGCCAATTAGTTGTGTTAATCGTTGAGTGCCGCCATAACCTGGTATTAAACCTAGGTTCACTTCTGGCTGTCCAAATTTTGCGTTATCGCTACAAAGTCTAAAATGACAAGCCATGGCAAGTTCGCAACCACCGCCTAGTGCAAATCCATTAACAGCGGCGATAATAGGTTTTGGTGCGTTTTCAATTTTTGTAAACACCAGTTCTTGTCCCTTTTGAGCTAAAGATTTACCTCCGTCAACATCAAGGGTTAAAAATTCGGTAATATCCGCACCTGCAACAAATGCCTTTGTGCCGGCTCCAGTAATAATAGCCGATTGTATTTTAGTATTATTATACACTTCATCAATGGCTTTTGATAATTCTTCAATAACCGTTTTGTTCAGTGCATTTAATTTGTCGGGCCGGTTGATGGTGATGGTGAAGATGCCATTCTCTAAATTTGTTATAATGGTAGTATACATAAATAAAAATACTTTTTGATATACAAATTAAAAATTTCTGTTTTCTTTTACCCAGGCTTTTATATAATCTGCAATTTCGGATGTGGTGGCACCGGGGGCAAATAATTTTCCTACTCCTAACTTATTTAACTTTTCCATGTCTTCTTCCGGAATAATGCCACCGCCAGTAAGCAGTACATCATTCATTTCTTTTTCCTTCATCATCTTTACAATTTTTGGAAAAACAGTATTGTGTGCACCACTCAAGATGCTTACACCAATAGCATCTACATCTTCCTGCAATGCTGCATTAACTACCATTTCGGGGGTTTGGCGCAGGCCAGTGTAAATTACTTCCATACCCGCATCACGCAGGGCAGTTGCAATAACTTTTGCGCCACGATCGTGACCGTCTAATCCAACTTTGGCTACCAAAACACGTACAGGTCTTTTCATAAAAAAGCAACTTGAATAACAAAAATAACGAATATTGCTGGTTGAATCCGTATTTACAAATTTGTTGGTAGCAGAGCTATATGCATTGTGTATTAAAAAACTTAAGCGTTGCCTGATTGTAATCGCTGTAGATCTGGTAGTCAGAAACAGAAAGGTCGATCTGCTCAATAACATTCAATTTTTGTAACACAGTTAAACTATTAAATTTGGAAAAAGCAGTATAGTTTGTTGTATAGGCGTTTACCGTAGCATTCGAAAACCCAATAAAGTAATTCCTATTGTTAAGATAACCTTTAGATTTCAGTTCATTAAAAATGGCAGTAGATTTTGGAATGGTAATATCTCCTCTACTTGCAAAGCGCTCGGCATATAAAAGTGCATGTACCTTTATAAAATATTTACTGCAAACACCCCAGCTGCTAATTATTTGTGAATTGAATAATGGCGTCGCATTTTCTATTGCGACTACATTTTCGTTTTTATTATAGCAGGTCATAAAACTTACAAACACTATAGACAGAAGTAGTATTTGTATTTTGTAAATTTTAGGACAGACAATTTTTATTTTTTCAGATTTAAAACAATGAAAAATTTATCAATGCATTATCTATTCTACTTATTGTTTCAGTATTGCCAATGTACTCTGCTATTACAAAAACACCAGGCCCTATTTTTGAGCCAACTAGTATAATCCGAAATATCATTTGTAATTCGCCAATTTTAATATTTTTTTCTGTTGCTAAGGCTTTAAATTCACCTTCTATCAAATTCAAATTCCAATCAGAAATGCCATTGTATTTAGAGGTTAATTCTTTAAAAAAATCATGCTTGGCGTCATCCCATTTTGATTTTATAGATTCTTCGTCATATACAATGGGGGGTTGATAAAAGAAAACGGCTTGGTCAAAAAAATCAGTTAGTAATACACAGCGTTCTTTTACTAGATCAAGTATTTTTTTAAAATGAGCATCATCATTAATTTTTACATTTTTTGATACAAATAGTTCTTTTACTCTTTGCTGATAATTACTAACAGGTAATTTCTTTATCCATTCATGATTAAACCACTTTGCTTTTTCGTAATCAAATTTAGCACCAGCAGTATGCACCCGTTCTATACTAAAATTTTCTATTAATTCTTCTATACTATATATTTCCTGTTCTGTTCCATCATTCCATCCGAGTAGGGCAAGTAGGTTTATAAAAGCTTCGGGTAAAAATCCTTTTTCTTTAAACCCGTCGGTAAATTCATTTGTTTTTAGATTTTTTTCTGCAGTAGTCTGTGGCCAGTTAATTGCAAATACCGGAAACCCATATTTTACCCCATCACGTTTACTTAGCTTTCCACTAGGTCCCATTATCAATGGAAGGTGCGCCCATTGAGGCATATGCTCCAATCCAAAAAGATATTTCCAAAGTAGTATATGCACAGGCGCGCTGCTCAGCCATTCTTCTCCACGAAAAGCATGGGTTATTTCCATCAGGAAATCATCTACCACAACTGCCAGGTGATAGGTGGGCATGCCATCTGCTTTCAGCAAAACTTTATCATCAACCAGGGATGAGTTAAAACTTACTTCATCATGTATCATATCTGTAAAGGATATGGTTTCCTCAGCAGGCATTTTTATACGAACAACATGACGTGTATTTTCATCTAGTATTTTTTTTACTTCATCAGCAGATAGGGTTAAAGAATTTCTCATTTGCATTCTTACCTTGCCATCATACTGTGGCAAAGGGTTATCTACAGTTTTAAAATCAATCCTCATTTGTTCTAACTCATTAGGTGTATCAAAAGCATAATAAGCAAATCCGTCTTTAATTAATTGCTCAGCATATTGCTTGTATAAATGTTTTCTTTCGCTTTGACGATATGGCGCGTGTGGGCCACCGTTAATAGTACTTTCATTTGGCATTAACCCGCACCATTTTAAGCAATCAAAAATATATTGTTCGGCACCAGGTACAAAACGAGTTTGGTCAGTATCTTCAATACGTACAATAAAATCGCCACCATTTTTTTTTGCAAATAAATAGTTATATAACACAGTACGAACGCCACCTATATGAAGTCCGCCGGTAGGGCTTGGAGCAAATCGAACTCTTACTTTACTCATAATAGTGCAAATATAAGTTGAGATCAGGCTTTAAAAATAGGGATAAATGGAAACGGACAAAAATTTTCTATTAGAGACTGTTTTATTATTATAATTTTATTATACAAGCTATAAAATGGTTAAATTCAGTATAAAAAATTAATTTGCCTTATGTTTTACATTTCAAAAATGCCCAAATGGGTAGGTAAATTGTTTCCGGGAAGTATTTGGGAATTGCCTCAAGAAAAAAAAACCATTTTTTTAACTTTTGATGATGGACCGCATCCCCTGATTACACCATTTGTGTTGGATGAATTGCGTAGATATAATGCCGAAGCCACTTTCTTTTGTATTGGTAAAAATGTGGTAGAAAATCCGATTGTATTTAATAGAATTATAAAAGAGGGGCATGCTATTGGCAATCACACATACAATCATTTGGATGGATGGAAAACTGACAAGACTACGTATTTGCAAAATATTTTAAAAGCCAAAAAGTACATCAACTCTAATTTATTTCGGCCACCATATGGAAGAATAACGAGGATCCAGAAAAATGATTTAAAAATGCTGAATGAGCCTTTTAAAATAGTTATGTGGAGTGTATTAAGTTGCGATTTTGATAAAAACATCTCGCCAGAGCAATGTTGTAAAATGGTTTTAAAAAATACTAACAATGGCTCTTTAATTGTATTTCATGATAGTGAGAAGGCAAATGAAAGAATGCGATATGCTTTACCAATTGTATTAAAATATTTTTCAGAAAGAGGGTATTTATTTAAAAAAATATCGCTTGAAACTTAAAAGTATATTGAATAAATATTGACAAAAAAATGGGCCTGGGTAGAAACCCTGGCCCGTTTTAATCCGTACCCTATGAAAACTAGGCTAAAAGTATATTTTTTTTGTTAAATTAACAATTAAAAATTTACTCTGTAGAAATCGTTATGATATATTTTATTCCATTAATGTAAATTACTTATTAATTACATTATGATTGCTGAAGATTAACAATAACTTTTAGGCAATATTATAGCTTAATTAGACTGATTATATTTATTTTATTGTATATAAAATATGACGAAGATTACGTTTATAGCAATAAAGTACAAATGTAGGTTAAACAGCTGTTAAATTATTTTTAAGCATTTTTGCATTTCAAACTAAAATATAATGATTGATACACATTGTCATTTATATCTGGATGAATTTAAAACAGATATTGAGGAAGTGATTGCGAGAGCTCAATTAGCAGGGGTTCATAAATTTTATTTGCCAGCTATTGATAGTGCTGAAATTGAGCATCTATTATCGTTAGAAGCTCGTTTCCCTTCTTCATGTTATGCTATGATGGGATTACATCCTTGTTCGGTTAAAGAAAATTATTTACAAGAGCTTGCAATTGTTAAAGCTTGGCTTACTAAAAGAAAATTTGTTGCAGTAGGAGAAATAGGGCTCGATTTTTACTGGGATAGAACCTTTGCACTGCAGCAATATGAGGCTTTTAAAACTCAGATAGAATTATCCATACAATATAATTTACCTATTGTAATACATTCTAGAAATGCAATGAAAGAAACTATTGATGTAGTTAAAGAGTTTGTGTCAGTTGGAGTTAGGGGTATTTTTCATTGCTTTGGTGGGACGCTTAAAAATGCAAATGAAATTATTGATGCAGGATTTTATTTGGGAATAGGAGGGGTACTTACTTATAAAAAATCGGGACTAGCCGAAGTCCTTGAACACATCGATTTAAAATATATGGTATTAGAAACAGATGCACCTTATTTAACCCCAGTACCTTTTAGAGGAAATCGAAACGAAAGCGTTTATTTAAAATACATTGTTGAGGAGCTGGCGTTAATAAAAAACATTTCTACCCAAGAGGTAATTGCAATTACAACTGCAAATGCTGAAAAAATATTCGGCATATAGTTATTGAAACTGTATTTTTACCCTCCGGTTAAAATGGAGACTTGTCCGAGTGGCTGAAGGAGCACGCTTGGAAAGCGTGTGTAGGGGGAACTCTACCGAGGGTTCGAATCCCTCAGTCTCCGCTGATTATAGTGTCCGTCGTCAAAACAATGTAGATTTTTGGTCATAGAGAGTTTCGTTGTTTAAAAATATTTTTTTTCTTTTAAAAATAATTGTCGACGTCTTTTTAAGGACTCTTTTTTAATGATTTCTCTTTGCTTGAATATTTGTTCTGTTCTATGACTGTAAAGTGTCTGTAAGTTTCTATTGTTTCCTATTCTAAAGTCAACTCAAATGTTGTATTTGCTTTATTATTTAACACCAATGCTGTGTAAATCGTCTGCAGAAAGTGGACTAAAATTGGTCTAATTTAATAGAGGGTTTCCATCATTAATTATTAAAACAAAAATGACATGGAACAAAGCGGTAATTCCTAATACAGAATGAATATCCAGAAAGTAGCTGGCGATTGGAATAAAGAATAATGAAGAAGCAAATCCTCCAACTGTTTCAAGGATTTCGGCAAGTAGTGCCAATAGAATAAAAAAGAGCCAGTCTTCACTTTTATTTGTTTAATGGTTCTTGCTATCGCAGGCAAAAGGCTTGACTACTTCAGAATTTATGAAAAAATCTGTGTAATCGATGCTGTAAATTTCAGATCGTATTTACTGTTATTTATAATTAAAAAATATTGGAAAAACAAAGGTTACGAGTATGGTCCATAAGCTATAAATTGGTATAAAGAAAGCGATGCTTTTTTCCACTTGCTCTATTTCATTTTCGTTTTTAATGGATTTAAATAGTTTATAAGTAACAAGGAGGAGGTTTGTTAGAATTACAATATTTCCACCTAATACGGCAATTCTATTAGGGGTTATTCCCCATTCTGAAATTCGAAAAACTATGGCAGATAATGCAATTCCATTTACAATAATTGTAACGATTGAAAGTGCAAATAGTATAATAACTCCAATTTTGTTGTCTGAGTTTCTAGCGGTTTCGGCAATTGAGAACAAAATAATTGCCATTACTCCAATGAGTAACAAATTAAAAATAAGCAGAAAATCCCTGTCGTTATATGGGTCTTTTCCAGAATAAATAATTGCGATCAGATAAACAACAAGTGTTATTAGTACTAGGGGGGAAAAAACTTTAGCGATAATCGGGGGAACTTTGTTAACCAAGCGCGGGTTTGTTCGTACTAAGTAAGTGGCTATAATTGGGGATGCGGCTAAGCCTATAATGCCAATATATTTAAAATAGAATTCCTCAATTGGAATAACTAGTGAAAATAAACCTATTGTAATTCCACTTAAAAGTATGCCTGCAATAAGAATAATTGTAGTCATAACAATTAAGTCTCCATTGTATCTTAAAAAGTCGAGTCGTGTATTATAATCATTTATTTTTTTACCAACGAATATAAATCCTAATATAGTCCATAAAAATATAGGAAGATGAATACAAGCTAATATCAATGTGTCACTATTGTTTTTGTTTGGAAGAATGTTTATGTAGATCACTGATAATAAAAGAGCTATTGAAACTAACACAAGATGCTTTCTTTGTATTTTTTGTTTCCAAGCAAAATAAGCAGACAACAAAGGGAAAATAATAAATGCAGTGTTTCTAGGATAAAAGAAGTTAGTACTTACTGTTGTAAAATGAGGTATTTTTGCTATTAAACCTGCTATTAAGCTCAATGTAATTACAAATAATAATTCATTTTTTGTTCCCCAATAAATTTCTTCATTTTCAAAATTCAGGCGTTCGTTCCAAATTTGTGCAATTTGATTTTCTTTAATATCAGTATAAATATAATTGAATTCTTTTTTGAAATTTATTTTGTTATCTCTATATAATTTTTCAAGATATTTAGGATTGTTTATGTTATTAATGATATCTTCTTTCATATTGTAGATTGTTTAACTTATGCATAGCTATCCGGATTTTAAAGTGCTAAGTCAGTTGTTGCTACAGCTATAATTTTTCCATTTACATAAACAGGAACTGATCGTGTTTTCATCCATATATTTCCTCCACCAGCATCAAAATAAGGAGCTGTCCAAATTGACTTTCCGCCATCAATAGGTTGACGAAGCCATAATTGATTATTAATATGGTAAGAAGTATCTGCCAACAAATTTATTTGAGCAAGGGTGTTATTTACTCGGTACCAATAAGGGCTAAATATAGCTACTCTTAGCGTATCTAATAAGGTAACTGTAGATCCAAAAAAAGATGTAGAATTAGAGAGCATATAATCTTTTACTCTGCCAGAAAGATCAGTTGTAGTAGGTGGATTTAAAACAAGTTTAGAAACAAATGCATCAAGTGCAATTTCAACTGTTTGTTCAGCGGTTAAAGTAGTTTCTTTTTTACAAGAAGTAGCTGTAATTATAAATATAACTGCTAGCAAAGATCCAAAAATTAGGTTATTTTTTTTCATATTAAGAATTAATTTTATCTGTTTTGTGGTTATTTAATCTCTTGCCTTTAAGGTTTTGCAGCTACCAGAAGGGCGGGACTTTTACCACAAAACTTGATTTGTTACTCAAAAGTATTAAATTATTTCAATATTTGTTAGAAAAAAATCCATCACTTTTATTTTATCTTTATAATACTTTGTAAATAAAAACAAAAGCCTTTACCATAATTCCATGCGATCAATTCCTCTTATTACTAAAAAAATAGTTTTTAATATTTAATACATCCTACCGCTTGTGACTTTTATCGGTTGTGCGTCTTCTGATTACTTTGTAAAGCATTATATTTATATGATCTATTGAAATACATAATTTTTATACTAACCCTATTGCTTTATGCTTCTTGTACCGAGGATACAAGAAAAGCTAAAAAGGCAACCTATATTTCACCTTCCATTAATTACAAAGGAAAGTTTCGCCAAGGCCACATGCGAAAATCAGTAAGCACGAATAAAAATGCAGTTAAAAATCAAGCTAAATCTAGATATTACTACAAGACAAAAGGAAAGTATATGAGAAAGAGATAAAGTTTTTTTCTTTTTTCATATTTATTTTTTTTATTCTAATATTTTTTCCATCTGCGTACTTCTAGATCCTTTTATTAAAATATTAGACGCATTAAAATTTTGATTATTAAACCATTTTTTTGCCTGTTTTGAACTCTCGAAGTATAAAAAACTATGTGATGCTTTATTAAAATCACCGCCAACTAAAACTACATTTTTCCATTTGTACTTGTTTATTAACTCAATTAAATGTTGATGCTCTTGATGGCTTTCGGCACCTAGTTCCATCATAGCGCCAAGGAGGAGTACCTTATTCTCTCCGCTCATTTTTGCAAAATTTTCTATGGCCGCTTGCATGCTTGATGGATTAGCATTATAAGCGTCTAAAATTATTTTATTACCATTCTTTTCAATTAACTGCGAGCGGTTGTTTGAGGGAATGTAATTTTCTAAAGCCCATTTTATTTTTTCATCTGGCACATTAAAATATTTTCCAATAGTAACAGCCAATAATATATTAGGCAAATTATACTCCCCAACTAAATTTGTTTTTATATAATCAATAGAACTTCCCGTATGTATAGTAACCTCTAATAATCCGGTACTGTTTTTTATGCTACCAGTTAATCCAGCATTATGGGTTCCATAAGTTATACAATTGGTTAACCTCTTACTCATTTCCTGTAAATAATTATAATCTCGCATTACAAAAGCAGTGCCTTTATGCAGCCTTAAATAATCAAATAATTCACCTTTTCCTTTACGTATTCCTTCTTCGCTGCCAAAGCCCTCTAAATGTGCTTTGCCGCAATTTGTAATCACACCATACGTGGGCATGGTATAAACGCAGTATGCCGCTATTTCGTTTTGATGATTGGCACCCATTTCGATAATAGCCATTTCGGCATCATGTTTTATTTTTAAAAGAGTTAGCGGTATACCAATATGATTATTAAAATTGCCTTCAGTAGTATAGGTTTTAAAACTTGTTGATAAAACTGCATTAATTAATTCCTTTGATGTGGTTTTACCATTGCTACCCGTGATGGCAATAAACGGTATTTGTTTTTCAGTACTTGATAAAATAAATTGCCTGCGATGGCGATGCGCTAAATTTTGTAATGTTTTTAAAACATCATCAACCTGTATAATCCTATCGTTAGGCGTACATGTAGCTTCATCAACAATAGCATAGGCGGCACCTTTGGATAATGCTTCTTCGGCAAATTGATTGCCATTAAAATTAGTCCCTTGTAAGGCAAAAAATAAATCAGCTTCTTTTATTTTTCTGCTATCTGTTTGTATAGATGGGAACTGCAGGAAAATTTTATATAATTCTGTTATTTTCATTTATCAAAATTAAAGGAGAACCTTTAAATAAAATAAATAAAAAACCTCCTGTTAAATCAGGAGGTTTTTTATTTATTTGCAAATAAGAATTATTTCTTTTTCTTACTGGAGTTTTGTTTACGCTTACCAAAAATATTACCTTCTTTAAATCCAGGCCCTTCAGGCGGGCCTAAATAAGTTTGGGCACAACGAAATCCAATAGTGCTTGCAGATTGATCTTCCTGCATAAATCTGCGACTTCCTGGCGATAGCCAATAAGGCCTATCGTTCCAGCTACCTCCTTTAATAACTCTTGATTCGTCATTAATTAAAGAAGTTATACTATATCCATAAGAAACCCCACTTGTAGAATCACCATCAAGATAGTTGATAACATTATTTTTTTGATAATTGGATCTATTTTGAACTTCTTCATCAGATATGTCAGATTTTTTTAAACGCCCCATACTATCTCTTTCATAATCTCCGCTAGCATTCTTGTAATATTTTTGAAACTTATTACCTCTAAAGTAGTTGAAATCTTGGCCATCAGATGGTGTCATTGGTCTGTATACATCACCAACCCACTCACTAACATTACCACTCATATTATATAAGCCAAAGGCGTTTGGATAAAATGATTTGATATTACCAGGTATTGCTGCACGGTCATTTAAACCACCTGCTATTCCCATATTATCTCCACTACCCCGTTTAAAGTTGGCTAAAAACTTGCCTTGCCAGCTTCCACGGCGATTATCACGCAATCCGTTTGAATTGATGCTCCAAGAATATATTTGTTGGCTCGAAAATAATTCCTCGCCACTTGTTTTTTCAGACTTGCGCGGGTTAGGGTTTTGATCTAACATGCCATAAGCAGCATATTCCCACTCGGCTTCGGTAGGAAGGCGATAACCCATATTCAATATACCATCAGCCAAAAATACGGTAGCGCGAGGCTTTCCATTTATATCTTTTAAATCAGATTTTTTTGGCTTATTTCTTCCCTGAATTAAATCGGGAGCCATTAAGTAAGTTTCTGTATTAAATGAACCGTCGGCACCACCTCCTTTCATTTCGCGTTTGATGGCATCTTTTTTTAAATAACCTTTGTTTTGTAGGGTTAATTCATTTACCCTGTCTGATCTCCAAATACAAAAATCGTGTGCCTGGCGCCAACTTACACCAACTACGGGGTAATAATTATAAGAAGGAAATCGAAAGTAATACTCTACATAAGGCTCGTTATAAGCAAGCTCTTCGCGCCATACCAAAGTGTCGGGTAGGGCTTTATTAAGAATCGCGGTATCCCCCGAAAAGGTGTTCTCAAGCCAATATAGATATTCACGATAGTGAACATTAGCCACTTCAGTTTCGTCAATAAAAAAGGAAGGAACGGTAATACGGCGAGGCGCATTGTTCCAGTCGCCCATAATATCTTCGTCCTTGGCACCCATTACAAATGAACCACCTTGTACAAATACCAAACCTGGCCCAGCTTTTGGATATTTTACTTTGGCAACATGGAAATTACCCATCTTTTTATCATCGTAGTTCCAGCCTGTAACTGAAGACTTGCTTTGTTTTTTGCCAAAAATACCACCTTGTTTACAAGCGCTTAAAGAAATTGCTGCAATTATAAGAATCATTGCGTGTTTAACAGAAATTAGTTTAATCATGTGCATTCGTTTGTAATATGGATTAACGAAAGGTTTTTTTATTTATTGTATATGTAGCTGCGAATATAAAGACTTTACCTGAATTTCAAATATTTATAAGTATATTTTATCGTTAAAACTATGTTAGCGTCTAATTCTTATAATTATCAATGTTAATTATAATGTGTTTAAGGGTGTAAAAACGATTTTTTTTATTAAAGCAAATGTGCCGCTCGTTTTTTTACTAAAATACCGTGCATATCCTTTATTAAAAATACGATTACTTAATTATACGTCTATTTTTTAAAACTGTTCTGGTCATTTTTTTTTTAAAAATGTGAATCTGATTTTTTTGTAAAAAGTTGTATTTCATTGAATTATTACAATAAAAATCATCCCAACCTCGTTATTAACCATATAAGACAGAATTATTGACAATTTTAGGGGTTTAAGTACGTCTAATTAACAAAAAAAATGAATTTGTAGCATTGTTCTGAATAAAAAACCCATTATCTTTGAAAAAGTCCTTTTTTATTTTTTAACAAGATTTTATAATTTATTTGTTCTTTAAAATAAAACTATTATTTTTACAACTGATTATAACCATTAAACTTAACGCTTATAGAGGTAAGTCTACCTAACCAAGACAAATCAAAACGTATGAAAAAAGTAACTTTGAAACTAACTGCCTTAGTTATGTTACTGGGAGGAACAATAACTGTATCTTTTGCCCAGAACAAAATAAACGTTGTAACATCTGCTGTTCCGTTTTTACGTATTTCACCTGATGCACGCAGCGGCGGTATGGGAGATGTAGGTATAGCAACTGCACCTGATGCTAACGCAGCTTTTGCAAACATAGCTAGAACACCTTGGGCCACAAGTAAAATGGGCGTAGCCATTAATTATACTCCATGGTTAAGAGACTTAGGGGTTACAGATGTTTTTTTAGCATCTCTAGCTGGATATTATAAACTTGATGATCAGCAAGCGCTATCTTTTGGGTTAAGATATTTTAAGTTAGGTAGCATTCAGTTTACTGATGCATTAGGAAATGATTTGGAGCAATATAATCCAAAAGAGTTTGCTTTTGATTTAGGGTATTCTAGAAAATTATCAGATAAATTAGGTTTAGGTATAGCTATAAGATATATCAATTCTAATTTAGCTAGTGGTAATTATGGTGGACAAAATTATAAAGCTGGTTCTTCAGTAGCCGGTGATGTACATTTATATCATCATGGTGCAAAAGCAAATGGCGAAGGATTCAACTGGGGTTTAACACTTAGTAACTTAGGTTCTAAAATAGCTTACTCAAGCGACGCTACTCAAAAAGATTATATACCAGCTAACCTTGGTTTTGGCTTGGCTTATACAAAAGTATTTGATGAGGCTAACAAAATTACATTTGCAGTTGATCTTAATAAATTATTAGTTCCTACTCCTCCAGTTTTAACTGGTTCTAACGCAGGCGCTGATTCTGCAGCTGTAGTTAAATATCGCGATTATAGCGTTGCTAGTAGCTGGCTTAAGTCTTTTAGTGGTGGTGCAAGCGACGAAATTCAAGAAGTAAATATTGCTGTTGGAGCTGAGTACTGGTACAACAACCAATTTGGTTTCCGCGCAGGTTATTTTTACGAAAATCCAAATAAAGGTAATAGAAAATATTTTACAGCAGGAGCAGGTATTAAATATAGTGTTGCATCTTTAAACTTCTCTTATGTTTTTCCTACAGGAAGTGGTACAAGCCGCATTCCTTTATCTAATACGTATCGTTTTGGTTTAGTATTTGATATGGCAGGAGGAAAATAATATATTTCTTTTCATGTAAAAAAGCGTTGAGCCTATGGCCCAACGCTTTTTTACATTTAGATTCATTCAAAATTCGGATATTTACATAATAAAATAAATAATGTCATATAGAATAGGATCAGGTGTAGATTATCATCAGTTAATAGCAGGAAGAGATTTATGGATAGGAGGAGTTAAAATACCACACCATAAAGGGGCACTAGGGCATAGTGATGCAGATGTATTGTTACATGCTATTTGCGATGCCATGCTAGGCGCTTTGGCACTTGGTGATATTGGGGTTCATTTTCCGGATACTGATCATTCTTTTAAAGATATTGACAGCAAAATTTTATTAGAAAAATGCGCTGAGCTTATAGATGCAAAAGGGTACAAGGTAATTAATATTGATAGCACACTCTGTTTGCAATCTCCAAAAATAAAATCGTATGTACCACAAATGCAGCAGACTATTGCAGCGCTTTTGCATGTAACCGTAGCCGATATTTCTGTTAAAGCAACTACAACTGAGCAGATGGGCTTTGTTGGTCGTGAAGAAGGACTAAAAGCATATGCAACAGTTTTGCTCGGTTTAAAATAAATACAAACTAATTGTGAAAAAATATATTCTCACCACCTGTTTATTAATAAGTGCATCTTTTATTTTTGCGCAAAAACAAACTAATGTCTGGTATTTTGGGAACCGAGTTGGACTAGATTTTAACCAAACACCACCACTGGCACTAAATAATGGAACGGCTAATTCGCAGGAAGGGTCAGCGTCCATGTGTGATAATAACGGAAATTTACTCTTTTACACCAATGGAATAACTGTGCAAAATAGAAAGCATGTTACCATGGTAAATGGAACTGGACTATTAGGTAATTTAAGCAGTACAAATAATGTAGTCATTGTTCCAATGCCAGAGAATGATAGTATGTATTTTATTTTTGCCACAGGGGCAGCTGGCCAATTACTACCCTTATTTACTTATTCTATTGTTGATATGAAGGCCGATGGAGGCTTTGGGGCAGTTATATTAAAAAACGTACTAATTGAAGAAATAATTCTTGAAAAATTAGCCGCTATACGTCATTGTAATAATAGAGATATTTGGATAGTAGTTCAAAAATGGGGTACCGACGCATATTATTCTTACTTATTAACGTCGGGGGGTTTAAATACTACACCTGTTATTAGCAACACAGGCTTAGTAGTAAACGGGCAAGTAAATAATGCAATAGGCACACTAAAGTTTTCAAGCAAGGGTGATAAATTAGTTGCCTGTCATTCCTTTGATAATGATGTCGTTCAGGTTATGGATTTTGATAACACAAGCGGTGTAATTTCAAACCCCCTAATTATTCGTCCAAATGCTACCCCGCATCAGTCTTCTTATATTGGCGTATATGGTGCCGATTTTTCACCCGATGGGAAATTACTTTATGTATCTGCAAATAATTCAAATACAGATCCATGCACTTTGTATCAATTTGATATTACTTCAAATAATGCAGCATCCATTCTTGCGTCAAAACAAATTATTGCTCAAACTAGGCCTTGGTTTGCCGGTGCTGTCCAATTAGGCCCCGATAAAAAAATATATATGGCCATGTGGAATGACACCTCTATTTCTGTAATTAATAATCCAAATACCTATGGCGCTGGCTGTAATTTTATCTATAATAAAATTAAATTGGGGTCAACAAATAGCACACCCGTTCAGTTTGGGTTACCCACTTTTATGCAAAGCTATTTCGATAGTTCCTCTAACCCTTATGATTTTACTAGAGTAGCTGGCAATTGTTTAGATCGCAATGTTTCCTTTATCATTAACAGGCTTAATGGCATCGATTCTGTAAAGTGGAATTTTGGAGATGGGCAACAATCGCAGACACTACAGCCCTTACACAGTTATACTAGTTCGGGGTTTTACGATGTAAGCCTCATTGTTTATAAAATAGATTGCTCTGGGTTAAATGATACGATTAAAAGAAAAATATGGATTGCAAGCTCAAGTATATTTTTAGGAGCCGATACCGCAAGTTGCAACGATTTAAATTTACAAATAGGCGTTGACGAAATTTTTGGAGTAAATTATTTATGGAACACAGGATTTAATAGCAATAAAATATACACAACCACATTTGGCGATTATTGGCTTGAGTTAGAACAGAATGGTTGCAAAATAAGAGATACCATTAAGGTTTCACTTAACCCCAAACCTTTAGTAAATTTAGGCTCAGATACAACGATATGTAGATTTAACACGGTACTATTAAAAGTAGAGCCTTCTATTTATGATACTTACTTGTGGAGTACAGGAGCAAATACCTCGTCAATTCTGGTTAACCAAATAGGTACTTATTTTGTTACTGTAACTCAAAGCGCATGCGAAGCATCAGATACCATCCAAATTACACCAGGCGATTGTGATTTATATATTCCTTCTGCCTTTACACCCAACAATGATAATTTAAATGAAACTTTTGGGGTAATAGATAATGTGTTAGTGCAATATTTTTCAATGCAGATATTTAGTAAATGGGGGCAGTTAATTTTTAATAGTAATGATATTACTAAAAAATGGGATGGTACGTTTAAAGGGAAAAAAATGCCCAATGGATCCTATCTGTGGATGTTGAATTATGTTAACCAAAAGAGCAAAAAAATATACCAACAAGGAACTATTATGCTCATTCGTTAAAATAATTTTTTAAAACTGTTCTTGCATTATTTCCTTTTTACATAGCTAACTTCGTGATATGCAAATAGTACAGGTTAATATAGTAAACAAATCATGTAATCCATTGCCAGCATACGAAACTGCCGGTTCTGCAGGCATGGATATAAGGGCTAATCTACAGCAACCTATTATATTGCAACCGCTTGAGCGTAATTTGATACCCACGGGTTTATTTATAGCATTACCTGATGGGTGCGAAGCTCAAATAAGACCAAGGAGCGGCCTAGCCCTAAAACAAGGTATTACTTGTTTAAACTCGCCAGGTACAGTTGATTCAGACTATAGAGGAGAACTTAAAGTGATATTGATTAACCTAAGCAATGCCGAGCAGGTTATACACCATGGTGATAGAATTGCTCAAATGGTTATTACCAAAACTGAAAAAGCGGAATTAGTTTTGGTTGAACAACTAAGTGAATCATTAAGAGGCGAAGGAGGCTTTGGACATACCGGCATTAAATAAAATAAATAAATTAATAATACGTAATGAAATTTATATATACAGTCTGCAGTATATCTATATTGCTTTTTTCGATAGTTAGTTGTAAAACTATAAAGCAAATTAATAAAGCTATTGCCCCAAAAGATACTGCAGCCGTAGTTATTATTGATCAATTAAAGGCTGATTCTTTATTGATGATAAAAACAACAATGGATAATCTACATCATAATTATATTGAATTTAAAACCTTTAATGCAAAAATTAAAGTTGAGTATGAGAATGGTAAAGGAAAACACCCAGATGTAATAGCTGTTGTAAGAATTGTAAAGGATAGTGCCATTTGGATTTCTCTAACCGCGTCTATTTTAAATATTGAAATTTATCGCATATTTATAACGCGGGATAGCATTGTATTGCTAAATAAACAGGATAAAGAAGTGCAATACCGTTCTTTTGATTATTTACAAGAAGTAACAGAAATACCTTTTGACTACAATACTTTACAAGATTTATTAATTGGCAACCCTGTTTTTGTAGATAGTACTATTATTTATTATAAAAAAATTGAAAATCAAATTTTGTTTTCTATGGCGGGAACTCATTTTAAACACTTGATAACTTTATCTTCCGATAATTATAATTTAACCCATAGCAAATTGGATGATGTAGATTTATCTAGAAGTAGAACAGCAGATTTAACCTATGGTGATTATGAAAACAAATCAGGATTTAATTTTTCTACCTATCGAGAAATATCAATATCAGAAAAAAAGAAGCTCGATATTAAGCTCAACTATAAACAGCACGAGTTTAACAAAGAATTATCTGTTTCTTTTAATATACCTAAAAATTATACAAAGAAGTAATCGTTATTTGTAATTAAACACAGATTGTTGAGTTTATTATGAATTAACTAAAATACTTGATCGTATTTTTGAAAAACCAAATAAGTAGTATGATAAAATTTTTTTTAAGTATTGTTTTTTTCTCTTTTTTTATTTTATGCATTCAAGCACAGGATACTCGAGAATATTTGGAAAAACAACGCGCACAGTTAAGAAAAGAAATGGACGAAACACAAAAAATGTTGAACAATAATAAAACTAAAACAAAAGAAAATTTGGTTCAATGGAAACTAATAAATGATAAAGTAAATCTGCAAAATAGGCTTATAGATAATATCAGCAAAGACATTAATTTACTAGATAATAATATTTACACCAATAACCGCGAAATTAATCGTTACAATAAACTTTTGGACACCTTAAAAGAAGAGTATGCAAAGAGTATGATATATGCATATAAAAATAGAAATAGTTACAATTTTTTAAGTTTTATTTTTTCGGCAGCAAGTTTTAATGATGCTATTAAACGAATTGCTTATTTAAAATATTATAGAACATTTAGAGAAAAGCAGGGTGAAAACATATTGCGCACACAGGAGTTTAGAAAGCAACGGGTTAATGAACTAGGGGGCATTAAAATTAAAAAAACAGAATTTTTACAAACAAAAGATAAAGAGTTAACAGTACTTGCAACAGAAAAGGGAGAGAAAGACCGTATTATGAATGAGCTAAAGAAACAAGGGAAACAATTAAATAATCAACTTGCTGCATTTAAAAAACAAAATGCTAAAGTTGAAAAAGCAATAACTGCAGCTATCAACAAGGTAAGAGAAGATGCTAAAAAGACGGCCATAAAAAAAGCAAAAGATGACGAATTAAAAAAAGCTGTTTTATCCAAAGATAATAATACTATAAAATCCAACACAACGTTAGATACTAAAACTAGTAATATCCCTTCCAAAACAATAGAGGCCGTAAAAGCACCCGAAAGCGTTTTGCTTAATGCAGGTAATATTGCTTTAAATGACAATTTTATTAAAAATAAAGGAATGTTGCCTTGGCCAGTTGATAAAGGAGTTACCATAATGCATTTTGGAACAAATAAATTACCTAGCGGAAGCACAATTGTTGTTACTGGCTTAACTATTGCTACAGATATTGGTACTAATATAAAAGCTGTTTTTGATGGACTTGTTTCTTATGTTGCTTTTATTGAAGACATGGAAGTTGTAATCATTCAACACGGTAAATATTTTAGCACCTATAGTAATTTAGGATCGGTTTCTGTTAAATCGGGGCAAAATATAAAAACGGGTCAAGTTATTGGTAAAGCAGCAGCTAACCTTGATGGCATTGGTGCCATTGATTTTTATATAAGCGATGAAAAAAATAGTATTGATCCAGAAAGATGGTTGAAAAGATGAGTTAGATAATTTTTTTATAAAGTGCTTCATAACGAGGAACAATATTTTCAATATCAAATTTTTTCGCTTGAGCTAAAGCATTGTTTTTAAACTTTTGTAATGTGGCATCATCCTGTAAAATGTGTAAAGCATTTTTACTCATATCAGCTACATTTCCAACATCACTCATAAATCCACAATGTCCGTTAATAATAATTTCGGGCAATCCACCTGCATTAGTTGATATTACGGGTACTTTTGCTGCCATAGCTTCTAGTGCTGCCAATCCAAAACTCTCATATTCACTAGTTAGTAAAAATAAATCAGCAATGGGTAAAATATCTTCCATCTGCTCCTGCTTGCCTAAAAATTTAATACTATCATGCGATTTGCATTTTCTGGCATTGGCTTCAATGTGCGTTCTTTCAGGCCCATCACCAAGTAATAATAAGGTTGCAGGTATTTTTTCTTGTATCAGCAAAAAAGTAGCCACTACATCTTCTACTCTTTTAACTTTTCTAAAATTAGAAGCATGTACAATTATCCTTTCACCATTTGGCGAAATTAATTTTCTAAAAGCATCAACTGGTTTTTTGTCAAATCGTTTTACATCTACAAAATTGTGAATCACTTCTATATCTTTTTCTATTTTAAAATTTTTGTAAGTTTCTTCTTTTAGGTTTTCTGAAACAGCAGTTAATATATCACTTTCATTCATCGAAAAAGTTACTACCGGACTATATGTTTTATCTCGTCCTACCAAGGTGATATCTGTTCCATGTAAAGTGGTAATAACGGGAATTCTTTTTCCCTGCTTAGCTAAAATTTGCTTTGCCATATAAGCAGCAGCTGCATGTGGAATGGCATAGTGCACATGCAATAGTTCAACATCATTATTTAAAATAACATCTACCATAGTACTAGCTAAAGCAGTTTCGTATGGGGGGTAATCAAAAAGTGGGTAGGTTGGCACCCTTACTTCATGATAAAATATATTGGCATGAAAGCCGCTTAGGCGAACGGGCTGTTGATAGGTTATAAAATGTATATTATGCCCTTTATCTGCCAATGCTTTTCCTAATTCAGTTGCCAGTACGCCACTACCGCCAAAAGTAGGGTAACATACAATACCGATATTCATGTGTAGGGGGTATTAATAATTGATAAAAATGCAATTTACTTTATTTTTCTTCAGCATAGTATCCATTTGTGTATTGGTATTAAATTAGTAAGTTTGTTTTCTTAACAATCTATATGCAAAAAAAGTTCATCTATTTAACTGTACTGTCGATTTTTTTATCTTGTTTTGCTATTGCGCAAACAGATGATTCATTAACTATTCGTAAAATTTCTAATGAGGTTTTAGCCAATGGTACGGCTTATGAAAATCTGCGCTATTTGTGTAAAAAAGTAGGCGCAAGGTTAAGCGGATCGCCTCAGGCTCAACTGGCTGTAGAAGCAACATATAAAATGCTGAAAGATGCAGGAGCTGATACGGTTTACCTACAGCCCTGTATGGTGCCGCATTGGGTAAGAGGCGTAAAAGAAAAAGGCAAAATAAAGTTAAATGACCGCACAACATACTCGCTTCATTTATGTGCTTTAGGTAATTCAGAAGGAACAGGTAAAAAAGGGCTTACCGCTTCCGTTGTTGAGGTTAAAAATTTTGAAGAATTAGATCGTCTTGGATCAGAAGGGGTAAAAGGTAAAATTGTATTTTTTAATTACCCGATGAATCCAACCTATGTGCGTACTTTTATGGCTTATGGCGAAAGCGGTGTTTATAGAACAAGGGGTCCTGCTAAAGCAGCAAAATATGGCGCAGTAGGGGTTATGGTGCGTTCTTTATCTAGTAACCTTGATGATTATCCGCATACAGGCACTACTTTGTATAACGATTCTTTTCCGAAAATACCTGCATTTGCTATTAGCACTAACGATGCAGAGTGGTTGAGTTTACAATTAAAAAATAATTTGGTATCCTCTGCATATTTAAAAAATACGAGTACCATGTTGGCTGATGCGCCTTCTTTTAATGTGGTAGGCGAGATAAGGGGTACTGAATTTATAGATGAAATAATAACCGTAGGCGGACATTTAGATAGTTGGGATTTAGCAGAAGGCGCACAGGACGATGGAGCAGGTTGTGTACAAAGTATAGAAGTATTAAGGGCCTTAAAAGCAATTGACTTAAAACCTAAACGCACTATTAGGGCGGTTATGTTTATGAATGAAGAGAATGGAGGCAGAGGAGGTGCTAAGTATTTGGAAATAGCTAAAACAAATCATGAAAAACACATTTTTGCATTAGAGAGTGATGGCGGAGGCTTTACACCACGTGCCTTTGATTTAGATATGAACGAAGGAAAAAGACAAAAGGTAATAAGTTGGAAAAATTTATTTTTAAACTATGGGGTGTATGATCTTTCGGCAGTCGGTAGTGGATCTGATATTGCCCCATTAAAACTTATTGGGACTGCTTTAGCTGGGCTTAGTCCGGATAGCCAGCGCTATTTTGATTTACACCATGCAGTTACAGATACTTTTGAAGCAGTGAGTAAAAGAGAATTACATTTGGGTGCTGTAAATATGACTGCATTAATATATTTAGTAGATAAATATGGACTATAATTTATAATAAATTTATTATTATGGAAGATATAAAGTTTGATCAGATTGAAAAAGAACAACCAAATAAAAATAGTAGGTTTCGTAAATTCTTTAGGAAGCTCTTGCTTTTTATTTTGCTAATCGCATCCATCGCTTTTTGGTGGCAATACTATTTTGTTTTTGGCGAGGGCGTTAAATCAGGAGAATTAAACTATGTGGTTAAAAAAGGAAATATTTTTAAAACCTATGAAGGCAAACTAATTCAAACAGGTATTCGCGCTAAAACAGCGGGAACAATAAGCTCTTACGAATTCGAATTTTCTGTAACCAATGACAGTATTGCCAATATATTGATGAACAATAGCGGTAATTATTTTGATTTGCATTATAAGGAATATAAGGGATCTATTTACTGGAGAGGCTTTAGCCCCTTTATAGTTGATAAAATAATCAGTATGAAATCAGTCGTTCGTTAATTAAACTCCTGCATATAATAAAAAGATAACTGGCTTTTTGTGAAAATCCATTTTTTCTTTTTTCCAATCTGCAACGCTTTTTGTTTTTACGTATTCATTTACCGACGTTAACTCTGCTGCAATACAAATTTTGGTAGTGATCTTGCAAGTTTTTAATAAAGTTTCTAACAACTGATTGTTTCGGTAGGGAGTTTCAATAAATATTTGAGTGCTATTTTTCTTTTGAGATGAAATTTCTAAAGATATTATAGACTTATTTCTTTCCAAACTATCAATGGGTAGATAACCGACAAATTCAAATTGCTGACCATTCATTCCACTAGCCATTAAGGCTAGCAGAATAGAGCTTGGGCCTACAAGTGGCTTTACATCGGCATTCATTTCCTGTGCTATAGCAATTAATATTTGGCCTGGATCTGCAATGCCAGGGCAACCAGCCTCGCTGATGATGGCAATATTTTTTTCTGCACTAATTTTCTGCCTAAATGTATGAATCATTTCATCCTCTGCTTTATGAATTGTAAACCATTCATACTCATCAATAATTATTTCCTTGCATATACTTTTTAAAAAACGACGGGCTGTTCTTTCATTCTCAGCAAAAATAACCTGACACTGCTTTATCGCACCAATTACATAAGCCGGAATAGTTTGTGTGGCCGATTCATCTATAACAGATGGGATAAGATAAACCTGTGATTTCATAATTATAAATTGACCTTTTCGTTTACTGTATTGACATCATTTTGGGCATTATATAAATTAATGGTAGCTGCAATTACGGCATAACTTGGCGCTAGTACCCATCCAACAATGGGTACAATATGCATTAGATAAAAAACCATACCATTGCCAATAGCGTATCCTTTATGCCGTCCAATAAAATTAATACTTTGCACACTTGATAATTTATTCCGTTCACAACTATAATCCAACATAGAAAAGCCCAGATAATAACATTCAACTAGCAGAGCTAATAACGGGGTTATCCAGCCTAATAGCGGAATAAAAGATAAAATTAAAATAGAAATAACATAAACTGTCTGCCAAAGCATATTACGTAGGGCCAGTCGAATACCACGTATCATGTCTTTAATCAATTGTTTAAAATTGAAAGGGTATTCTTCTCCTTCAATTATAGCTATTGTTTTTTCACTCAGATAAGCAAATAAAGGAGAGCCGATAATAAGAAATAAGTATTTAAAAAGAGAAAAATAAAATAATAACAAAATTAAGTTAAGTATCAGCTGCGCAAATATGAGTAAAAAACTTAACCAGCTATTTTGCATCTTATCCATCCACTCTCTCATACCCATTTGTTGTAACATAAAATCAATAGCGCTATTACTGGATACTGTGAAAAAATAAATACCTATGCAAAACAGAAAAGCATAAATAATACCGGGTATCAATATCCATTTCCATAACCGATGCTTATTTATAAATTGGTGCGCATGGTAATAGGCCTGTAAGGAAATGATAATTTCTTTAAGCATGGATTATTTTCTGTTGGCTATTTGTTTGTTAAATGGATTTTATCTTTAAAGTTAATAGTATAAAAAATAAATTTACGTTTATTTAAAAAGAATTTTAGCTTAATATTTTTTTTGCAGATAATATGCTACTGAAAGTTGCTTTTTATTTCATCTTTTAAATGTATCTTTTAATATATTTTTTAAAATATTATATTCTCTACGCTGTTATCAAAAAAAATCCCGTTCAATTTATTTTGAACGGGATTTTTATAAAATGGCTTAGTTTATCTTACCACCACCTCCCCTGTTTTAATTTTATTTCCATTAGCTTCTCTTAATACAATAAAGTAAACACCTGATCCATTATGGCGCATGTCTATCTTATGCAATTGATACTCTTGTTTTACGTCGTATACTTGAGTATGCACCCTGCGACCCATCGCATCATAAATAGTTATACTTTGCTTTGTTGGTGCTGATGCAGATGCACCTGCCGTATAATAAGAAACGGTAAATCTGCCATCATTAGGACTAGGGAAAACAAATAGTTTGGTACTAGGTGTAGCGGTTATGTTTTTTAATTCGGACTGGCAACTACCTGTTGAACTAGTAACAACTACTTTGTAATTACCCAGTGTATTAACTGTTGCTACTAAGGAATTGCTTGTAGCTGTAGGTAATAACACACCATTTAAGAACCAAGCAAAATTTAATCCTGCTGCAGGTGCAACGTTAACGGTTAAGGTGCTTTGTTGGCCCGCTAATAAAGAAGTTGCCGATGCAGTTATTATGGGTTGCGGTGTAACATTTAAGAGCGCACTGTTTGTATTTATGGCACCACAAGGAGCCGTACCTGTTACAACCGTTCTAAATCTATTGCCATTCATGTTTGCAGTAATGCCGGTAAGTGAAAGAATGTTAGTAGTAGCACCTGCAAAAATGCCACCGTTTGTTAGATTAATATAAGTTGTTCCACCATCTGTACTAACCTGCCATTGATAGGTAGGAGAAGTGCCGGCAACAAGAGTTGTAAAGCTAACGGCTCCTGTTGCACAAATATTTGTATTAACAGCCGGCTGTGTTGTAACACTAATTGGGGTATTTACAGTTAATGCCGCAGCACTGCTGTTTGCAGCTGGCGCACATGTTCCGGAGGCAACAGAACGATATTGATAACCATTCATAGTTGCTATTACACCAGTTAAGGTTAAAGTACCAGTTGTAGCTCCGTTATATACGCCACCATTTACAATATTACTCCATGGGCCAGCAGTACCTGTAGTACTTAATTGCCATTGAAAAGATACTGCTGTTCCATTTGCAGCTGCCGTGAAAGTGGTGTTTAAACCAACACAAAGGGTGGTGGCTACAATGGGGTTAGTAGTAATAATTGGCGCTGTATTGACAGTTAATAATGCAACATCAGAAGTTGCTGATGCACAAGGCGCAGCACCATTAACAGTAGCACGATATTGATAGGTTGTCATAGCGGCCGTTACCCCAGTGAGGGTTAAAATAGCCGTTGTTGCACCTGAATAAACCCCACCGTTGGTTATATTATTCCAGGCACCACCTCCATTGATACTTTCCTGCCATTGGTAGGTTGGTGTTGTACCTGTGGCACCAACAGTAAAGCTAGTTTGTGTACCTGCGCAAGTTGCAGAGGCCGCTGGTTGAGATGTAATATTTATTGGTGTATTTACTGTTAACAAACCGCACCCAGAAGTAGCAGCAGAAGAACAAGTTCCAGTAACCACACAACGATACGCATATCCATTCATAGTAGCTGTTGTAGGATTGATGCTTAAGGTAGCAGTGGTAGCACCAGCGTAAGGGGCGCCGTTAGTAATATTAGCCCATGTGCCTGCACAGCCGGTAACGCTTAGCTGCCATTGATAAGTTAATCCTGAACCTGTGGCAGTAACGCTAAAACTGCTAGCGCTTCCGGCACATAAAGTGCTGTTTACGGGTTGCGTAGTTATTGCAGGAGCTAGCTGTACGGTTAATAAAGCTCCTGTTGAATTTGTAGAACCACAAAGCACGCTAGCTACGCAACGGTATTGATAGGTATTCATGCTCGCAATTACACTGTTTATTGATAAGGCCGCTGTAGTTGCACCTGTGTATACGCCGCTATTAGTAATATTAGCCCATGTTGCTCCACCATTGATACTTAACTGCCATTGAAAACTAGAGGCAGTTGCTGCTGTTATACTAAAGTTTGCATTTGTACCTACACATACTGTTTGTGGGGCAGCTTGAGTTGTAATAGCTGGGCCTGCACCCGAACTAACTGTATAAGTAAGGGTTACTGATTTAACTTCGGCACCTGCTGTACCCGTAATGGTAACGGGATAGTTAGCAGGAGCTAATGTTGCCATACCATTTAGTGTAACTACCGTGCTGTTGCCTGGTGTAACTGGATTTACAGAATAAGTTACTGTTGTACCTGCCGGATTACCCGTTGCTACCATATTAATTGGGGTAACAAAACCGATAACACTAGTTGTAGCAAGTGTTATGGCAGCTGTAGCTGACCCGCAGGCAACTGATATTGGAGCTGGCGTTACAAAAGTAAAAGTGGGGATACTTACTTCTATTATATTAAAGTTAGTATTAGAAATATCAAAGAAGATGTTTCCGATAGCTTCAACCTTTACCCTTGCAGTAGTGGTTGTTATATTAGGAAGCGTAATTGCTTCTGTACCGTCGTTTGGGGTACTTGCAACTAATACGGTAGGATATGTATTACCGCCATCTGTAGATAAAGATATCATTACGTTTGCAACGCTGATTGGTGCATTGTTTGTTCCAGCTAAATTCCATGTAATGGTTTGTGTTGTACCGCCGTTATAACTTTCGCCGCCATTAGGTGCAGTAACAGTGAAGGGCGTAGCACCAACTACTGTAACCAAAAACGAAGTAGATGTTTGGCAACCGGCTCCACCGCTGGAAACAACACCGCCTCCACCTGCACGGTTATCACGTACTGTAAGTCTGAAATTCATTGGCCTGGCAACTGGAGACAAGGTCTCGCCCTTTAAACCATTCATAGCCGATGGTGGACTGGCAGGATAGTTTGCCAATATCACCGCTATATCAGGAAAGGTTCTGGTGCCATTTGTTTTAGGCACCCTTGATTTAAACAAAGGCACAGTATTTCCTGCGCCTGCTGTTGCGCCTGCATTCCAGGTTTGTGTACCTTGTGTATTCCAACCCTCCCAGCAATATGTAAGTGGGTCGTTGTTAGCATCCGATGCAGTAGCGTTTAAAGTAAACGGTGTGCCTGGAGGAATACTCAAATTATTATTTGGCAAAGCATTAATTATAGGTAAAGTATTTCCTGTAGCGGTTGAAACCCCGCAGGTATTTCCCCCACCTGTTGTTATAAAATTGCTGATCTCATCAAAACTAATTCCATGAAAATATGGATCACTGTTTGGCTGAATATTTTCGTTACCACAAATACCGGCATAGGCTTGTATTGAGGTTCCGCTCCCCACTTCAAATTTTGTACTTGCCGGTGAAGAACCGCACCCGGCCATAGAGTGATTCCCCCCCCATTGGTGCCCCATTTCATGGGCCACATAATCAATATCAAATCCATCTCCAACTGGGTTCGGACTTCCGGTTACACCTCTTGCCTTTAAGCCGGCATTGCAGGGACTGTTAAGGTTTGCAACCCCCCCCCCCCCGGTGCTGAAAACATGCCCGATATCATAATTAGAGCTTCCTATTACCGCATCAACATTGGCCTGGTTTTCACCAAGCATTGCACTCCCATTGTTATTGGTATAAGGGTCGGTGGCACCGTTCAGGTAAATGAGCAAATCGTTATTACCGATCAAGACCATGCGTAGCGATACCTCTATTTCATAAACACCGCTTACCCGGTTTACTGATGTAAGCATGGCTGCTGCAACAGCTGGAACAGTAGGTGTTGAACCTGCAACGGCAACCGAATATTCGCCGGTACAGGCAAGCGCAAGACGATAGGTTCTGAGGTTAGTACCCAGGCAAACAGCTGCTGTGAGCCCTGCTGTTTGTCCTTTGGAAGCAAGATTATTATCAACCACTTCGCATATGAATTTTACATCTCTTGTATAATCTTTGTTATTGTAACTTATATAATGGTTCAGGTCTCCTTTTGCATATGGGTCTATATATATACGGCCTGTTTGGCTCGATAAGATCTGGGCATGAAATCCTGTGTATGGATTATAGTCGAAACGGATCGTTGCAAAGGGGTCATCTATCCCCTGCCCTAGGAACTGCCGCATTTCTGGAAACTTTGCAGCCAGTCCAGGCTCCATTATATTACTTTCCCAAACATGGAATTTTGCCATGGAGCCATCAGGCATCGGTATTCCCATTACGGGGGCGGCATTTCTGTTGGTAACATTTTTCTCCGAAGGAAGAGACCATAAGAACGATCTTAATTGTGTAATATCAGTCCTTAAGGTTTGATATTTAGCTGGAATGATCTCTCTTTTGTTATTACCCAAAAAAATTGAACTTTCACTCATTGGCGTAAAAAATGAATTTTGAGCAACTAATGAGGAAGAGATGAATAATAAAAATAAAATTTTTAATGAGATGCGGTAGATTTTATTCATATAACTTATTACTTTAAGGTTAAATTAAAGGTAAATTAACAAAAATAACTAATACACCAAAAGAATTTGGAAACCTATTTAAAAATAAGATTAAATGATCCGATTTTGTTTATTTATTTAATGTTGAATTAAGCTACCAGGTTTAACTGACAACTAGCAGGAATGTGTTAGCCTAAATTATGGGTAGGCTCTCATTAAAATTTAGGACAAGGGATACCTTGATAGTCTGGTGGTCGTTTTATAAATATTATAGAAAATTCAGATCCGCCACGTGAAGCGGTAGCCGCTTTTAAAGTAGATATATTAAAATCATAACTCACACCAATACGCATACCCCCAAATTCTAAACCTACATAGGGAACAGCAGCGTCATTTAAGCGTATCCAGCTGCCTAAGTAGATGGCGCTTGGTTTTTCCGCGTCCTGCCCTAAATTAACTGCAATAGCAGCGCCTAGTGTAGTTTCACTCGCTTTATTTTGTATTTGGTGGATGATAGATGTATGCACTGTAACTAAATCAGACAGCGGAAAAGAGCCCCCTGCATGTATAGAAATGCGGCCTGCTAAATACCAGTTTTTATCTTGAAAACCCACTTTGGGTCGATTAATATGATACATGGATGTACCTAAATAAAAATTATTTTGTCCGTTGGTAGAACCTGAATATAATACACCTGCATTAACATCAAAATAACTTTGATTATTACCGTTTTGTATCACTTCGGAAGTTGTTCCTGTAAATCCATTTTGGGTAAGCATATCTTGGAATGTCAATTTGCTTACATCTAAACTAAGACTAGAGTATGTTGCCTGAAAACCAGCTCCGATAGTACTATATCCATTTTCATCTAAGGACTTATGGTAAGACATAGATAGGGAACCGTAATTTAATTTAAGCATATTGTTTGCACTGGCGTCTGATAAGCCCGAAATTCCTACACCAAAAACATCTTTATCGGGTATTTTGGTTTTCAATATTGGAAAATCAAGAGAAGCGCTTGTAGTTACATAAGCTTTTGGGATGGATGGCCATTGATCGCGGTGATTGGCTGCCAAGCGCCAAGTACCGCTAAACTTTCCGGTAAAAGCCGGGTTAAGTGTTAAAGGCGATGCAAAAAATTGTGAAAAATGCGGATCCTGTGCTTTTACCAACTGGCTGAATAACAGGGTGCAAATACAAATTAATAGCTTTCTCATTTTTATAAACTGTTCAAGACCTTAAAGATAAGGATTTACCATAAAATACTGCAGGTAAATATTTAGGGTTTCATTTTATTTGCCATAAACTTTTAAAAAGAAGGGCAAAAACAGTAAATTAATATCTATTTTGTTAATACTAATCCCTAAACTACTAAAATCTAACAATGGTTATTAATTCTGCACTTTATCTCCAAAAGCTAAATCGCCTGCATCTCCTAGTCCGGGTAAAATATAACCTTTGGCTGTAATTTCATCATCTATATCGCCACACCAAATAGTTGCTTTAGGATAGGCACTTAAAACATGTTCGATACCCACAGTACAGGCGATGGCACAAACAATATGCAATTCTTTAAAAGCACCTTCTTCTTTTAAAAATTCAATTGATTTTACTAAAGAGGAACCCGTTGCAATCATTGGGTCGCTGATGATGAGGATACGGTTTTCAATTTCGGGACAGCTCATATATTGCATATGTATATTGAAACTACCATCAGGATTGTGTTTGCGATATGCACTAATAAAAGCGTTATCGCCTTTATCAAAATAATTAAGTAAACCTGTGTGCATGCCTAATCCTGCGCGTAATATGGTAGCTAAAACAGGTTGTTCTGATAAAATTTTACTAGTTTTAATACCCAGTGGCGTAGTAATTTCTTTTTCTTTCCAGGGCATTTTTTTACTAATTTCATAGCCAATTACTTCTGCAATACGCTCTAAATTATTTCGAAAGCGCATCCGGTCTTGTTGTACATCAATATCTCTTAATTGACTTACCCAGTTACTTACTAAAGAATGTTTTTCGCTAAGATTAATTACCATAATATTTTTGTGTTTGTTCTTATCTTTTAAGTGTTATAATTATATAAACTTTATGGGTTATTTAAGACAGGTCTTTTTTTTAAGGGCACTTTTATTTTCATTTTCGGTAAGCATACATATTAATCTGTTAATATTGTGAACAAAATTAAAATAAAAATCATCATCATTCTATTTTATTTTAACATTTTGTTTAACAAAAATGTATTTTTATTGTGTCTAAATTAAATGCACATGAAAAAGGTATTATCGTTTTTAATATTTACAAGTTTTGTTTTTTGCGCCTGTAGTAACCGAGATAAAACAGCAGGAGAAAAAACTAAAGATAAATATGAGCAAACTAAAGAAACCTTGGAGCAAACTGAGAAAAAAAACCCTATACGATTTTTGAGTGTTGAGGGCAGCAATAAAAAAAATTTGATTGGCCAAACTGTAATTAAAGGAACTATTACAAACAAAGCGACAGTAGCCAGATATAAAGATATAGATGTGGAACTTTCTTTCTTTAGCAAAACTGGAGCTTTGTTGCAAAAAGACCATGAAGTTATTTATGAAACTATTGCACCAGGTAACAGTATTAGTTTTAAAACTAAAACACGTGCCCCAATAGGAACAGACAGTGTTACGCTAAAAGTTTATGAGGCCAAGGTGGATTAATCTTCTTTAGTTAAACAAACTTAAACTCTTTTCCATCAAATAAACCCAAATCACTTAGTTTTAAATTTGGTATTACCAAAAGCGCCATAAAAGACAAGGTCATAAATGGAGCTGTTAACTTAGAACCCATTTCTGTTTTAACCATATGGTCGATGGCAGTATAAGCTGCTGCAACTTTATAGCCATCTTCATTGCTCATTAACCCGGCAACAGGCAATGCTAGTATCATTTCTTTTTTACTGCTTACCGCACTTACTCCACCTCTTTCTTTAATAACTAGGTTAATCGCTTGCATTAAACTTGAGTCATCAACGCCAATCGCCACAATATTATGACTATCGTGAGCTACGGAAGAGGCAATTGCGCCCTGAGTAATACCAAAATTTTTGATAAAAGCTTTTGCAATAGGCGCTTTTTTATAACGATTAACAACTACAATTTTTAAAATATCATTTGCAATATCGCTTTCATAAGAATCCTCTTTAATAATGGGTCTGCAAATTATTTTATTAGTTATTAGCTGTCCATCTAATACTTCAATGGCATAAATAGGTTCTCTAAAATCTGACATTAAAAATCTAATATCTGAAATATTTTTTTCATTACAATCGAAATTATTTATTGTTTCCGACTCCTGACTAGTTACTTTAGACTCTCCTTTTTCGGCAACCAATTCACCATCAATGTAGGTTTGTAATACATTAAATTTTTTCAAATCTTCTACCACAATAAAATCAGCGGGGTCTCCTTCTTGTAATGTGCCAATATTCATTTTATAATGCTTTACTGGGTTTATGCAGGCCGCTGTTAGCACTTTAAATACATCTACACCTTTAGCAACAGCCCTAGCACATAGTTGATTAATATGTCCTTGGGTTAAACTATCTGGATGTTTATCATCACTACAAAACATCATCATTTCAAAATTTTCATGCATCAGATTAATTAGCGCATCAAAATTTTTAGCAGCACTGCCTTCGCGTATCAAAATTTTCATGCCATATTTTAATTTGTCCAATGCTTCGTCGGCTGTGTAACATTCGTGATCGGTCGAAATGCCAACTTCAATATATTTTTTTGCATCATTGCCCTTTAATCCTGGTGCATGTCCATCAATCGGTTTGCCATATTTTTTTGCCGATGCTATTTTTTTGTACACTTCTTCATCTCCAAATAATACGCCAGGAAAATTCATCATTTCACTTAAATAATAGATTTCATTTTTTTGGAGTAAAGCATCCACATCTTCGGCATTTAAAGCAGCACCGGCAGTTTCAAAAACTGTGGCAGGTACACAGCTTGGGGCGCCAAAATGAAATTTAAAAGGAACCGTTTTTCCATTGGCAATCATAAATTCAACTCCTTCTATTCCACAAACATTAGCAATTTCATGCGGATCACTAATGGTTCCTACTGTGCCATGTACTACAGCAAGTTTTGCAAATTCTGATGGCACCAACATAGAGCTTTCAATATGTACATGACTGTCAATAAATCCAGGTAAAATTAGGCTATAATTAGCACTCGTTGTGGGTAGAGGAGTTAACGTAGTTATTGATTTTATTTTTCCATTTTCCACCCTCAGCTCTCCAAAAAAAATATTTCTAGCTATAATGTCTACTATATTACCTTGTAAGCTAAAACTGTTCATTTGTATGTATTTAATTACTATAAAATAAATGCTTAATGCTTTAAGGTACAAAATAAAAAGTAAATTAAATAAATAATCACATCCAAATTTTGATTTATATTTGTTGTCTAAAAAAATAAAAATGAAAAATTTAATCGTCTTTGAAATATTTATTATGACACTAGTTTTTGCTCAGTTTGCACAAGGGCAAACAGTTGATGAGGTAGTAAATAAATATGTGAGTGCTCTTGGGGGAAAAGAAATGATTAGCGCTCTTAGCACTTTAAAAATAGAAGGCAGCATGAGCATTATGGGTAATGACGTGGATATCGTTATTACAAAAAAACATTTAGTGGGAATGAGGTTTGATATATCTATTATGGGTACCGAAAATTACCAAATTATTACACCAACAAAAGGGCTAGTTTTTATGCCAGTTCAGGGAATGACGGAGCCAGTAGAAATGCCTGAAGAGCAACTAATGCCTGCATTAGCTCAGTTAGATTTACAAGGCGCCTTGGTTAATTATAAAGAAAAAGGGACTATTGTAGAATTAGTGGGCAAAGAAAAAGTGGAAGGGGAAGATTGTTATAATTTAAAACTTACGTTTCAAACAGGTGTTGTATCCAACTATTTTATAAGCGAAGCCACTTCATTTATTGTAAAAACATCTGGAAAAACTGCTGTTAATGGTGAAGATGTTGAAGTTAGTAGTTCCTTCAGTAACTATAAAAAAAATGCAGCGGGATATTTATTTGCCTACAGTTTAACTACTATGCAAGGCCAAATGAATTTTTCTAAAATTGATACTAACATCAGTATTGATGAAAAAGTGTTTAAAGGGAATTAAAAATAAAATAGCGGTTTAAAATTAAGAAAGACTCTTTAAGGGGTTCTGTTTTAAGGCTTTATGGTTAAAGACTCTTCTTTATAATCATTCTGCGAGTATCTCGCACCTTCTTACTCTTTATCTTTGTGTATGAGTTTAAAAGCTTTTTCTTCTTCTTTCATTACCAAGTTTATTTTTTTAAAGCGTGTATTTGGTGATACTCCTTTTCATTTATTGGATATTGGTGCCGGTAATCATTCTGCTACAAAAGCAAAATCTGTTTTTCCCAATTGTACATATCACGGGGTGGATATGGAGAGAGATTATAATAATACAGAAGCAGATTTTAAGCTAATGGCTGCTTTTTATGAAATGAATTTAACTCATCTTAATTTTTCTGCTATTCCTAACAATTATTTTGATGCCATACAAATAGCGCATGTAATTGAGCATTTGTATAATGGGGATGAAGTAGTAAAAGGATTATTGCCCAAGCTTAAAAGTGGCGGGTATATTTATCTTGAGTATCCCGGGAAAAAAAGCACAAGCTTACCAAGTATGTTCGGGTCTTTAAATTTTAACGACGATCCAACACATGTAAGGGTTTATTCTATTAAAGAGTTGTCTACTTTGCTTGAAGCAAACGGATGCAAGATTTTAAAAGGAGGCCTGCGCAGAAATATTTGGTTCATTATGGCTATGCCATTTAGAATAATTAATACTTGGATAAGCGGGAAAAAATTACAAGGAAATATTTTCTGGGATGTATTAGGATTCGCAGAGTTTGTATGGGCCAGGAAGAAATAGTTTGCAGTCTGGGCTTGCCAGTTTACAGCAGAGTATTTGAAATGTGCATTGTGCAATTTGCTAATTGCGCAATGCCAACTAGGATCTAGTTCTTACCTTTCAACAAATCCGGTCTTCTCTCTTCCGTTCTTTTAACAGCCTGCTCGTGTCGCCATTGATCAATTAATTTATGATTGCCACTCATTAAAATATCCGGGACTTTCCATCCGCGAAATTCTTCGGGTCTTGTATAAATAGGGGGTGCCAATAAGTTATCTTGAAACGAATCGGTTAGAGCAGAAGTCTCGTCATTTAATACGCCAGGAATTAATCGTCCAATTGTATCTACTAAAACAGCTGCGCCTAACTCGCCACCACTTAAAACATAATCGCCAATAGAAATTTCTTTTGTTATAAAATGATCTCTCACCCTTTGATCGATGCCTTTATAATGACCACAGATCAGTAATAAATTATTTTTTAAAGAAAACCTATTTGCCATATGCTGGTTAAATGTTTCTCCATCGGGGGTTAAAAAAATAATTTCATCATAACTTGCTTCTTTCTGTAAACTTTCAATTGCATTAACTAATGGCTCAATCATCATAACCATTCCAGCTCCACCACCAAATGCATAATCATCTATTTGTGCACGAGCATATGTTGTGTAATCTCTTAAATTAATAACCCGCACTTCTAATAACCCTTTATCTTTTGCTCTTTTCATAATAGAATGAGCAAAGGGACTTTCTAAAAGACCAGGAACAACAGTAATGATATCAATTTTCATCTTACAAAGTAAATCATTATCGAACGAAGTAAATTATTTGTTATTCCATAAATTCATCTAAATTTCTTTTGTCTTTTTTGGTAGGTCTACCTTGTTTACTCATTCTTTTTCCAGTATTAAAGGTTGCCGCCTGAAATTTAATTCGGTCTAATTCTTCCATAGGGGTAATATCTTGATAAAAATTTATTGCCTCACTATACTGAACTCTTTTAAATAATAAGCTAATTACTTTTATTACCCATCTTTTATTTTCAGTTTTTACTTCATACTCATCACCTACTTGAACTGCATGAGATGCTTTTGTATGTGTTATCTTAAATTTAACTTTCCCTTTGTCACAGGCATTACTTGCCTGACTGCGTGTTTTAAAAAGACGAATGGCCCATAAGTATTTATCCAATCGCAGTTTTTCTTTTTCCATAATTACAAAATAAATGCTTTTAGCGTAAAGCTGATTAAAGGTTGCTTTAATTTTGTATTTTTAAGATATAAAATATTTATTTATGATAGTTTTTAAAATTAAAGTATGCGTATTATTTATTTTAATTGCACATTTTTCAGCAACTTAGGATGAAAATAAAATTAATTGGGCTGTTGATGGCAATAGGAAATTCATTAATGGAACATTTATTGGGTTTATGAAGAAGAATTTGGCTGTCGCGATGGTTTTAGATGGAGTCCAAATTATTTAAAAACACATTACCAGCCAGGAGCTAGGTAAATTATAAGAATTGCTACTTTTATTACTATCTGTGTTTGATAAATCAGGTTTTTAAATGATATTGACCAAATTTTATTTTATCATATTTGTAATAACTTAAATACTTTATTGAAACTTCGAATAATATTTACTAAATTTAAATTTATAATGTAATATTAAATTTTGGCAAATTAAAAACTATTTATGAAAAAATTACCCCTGTCACTTAGCTTAATCCTACTATCTTTTTTGTTAAATGCTCAACAAATTTATAATATTAAAATCACAGATTTAAAATCTAAAACTCCAATTGCAGATGTCTCTGTAAAAATAAAATCATCTAATCAAGGAGCTGTTTCTAACGCCAATGGCGATATTAACATAAAGGCCTCTGTGAATGATATCTTAGAAATAAGCAGTATTGGATATGCTAGTCAGGAAATAAAATTGGGCAAGCAGATCATTGTATTTGTTTCATTGGAAACTGCTTCTATTGAGTTTAGCGATATTGTAGTTGTAGGTACCCGTGGTGCTCCTCGTGCAAAAATAGAAACAGCTGTACCGGTTGATGTGATTAGAATTAACCAGGTTGGGTTACCCTCTGCAAAAATGGATCTTACCTCTGCCTTAAATATGGCTGCACCTTCTTTTAATTATAATAAACAAAGTGGTGCCGATGGGGCCGATCATGTTGATTTGGGCACATTACGTGGCCTTGGCCCAGATCAAACACTGGTTTTAATAAATGGTAAACGTAGGCATCAGACAGCTTTTGTAGCTTTATTTGGTACAAGAGGCAGGGGTAATTCGGGCGCTGATCTCAATGCCTTTCCGCAATCGGCTGTAGACAAGATCGAAATTTTACGGGATGGAGCTTCTGCACAATATGGGTCTGATGCTATGGCTGGGGTAATGAATATTGTACTTAAAAAAGATATTAATCACTGGTCAATCAATACGGGTTGGGCGGGTTATTACGATACAAAATACAATGCGTACAAAACTAGGAGTACCAATCAATACTATTACAGTAAGCCGATAGATGGCGGCACTTTTACCTTTTCGGCAAACAATGGAGTTGCGTTAGGCAAAAACGGCGGATTTATAAATGTTTCTTTCGATCTTTTAACGCAGGCTAAAACTTTCAGGCAGGTGGCCGATACCAACGTACAGAAAAATAAAGATGCACTACCGCTTAACACTGGCCGCCGTGCGTTTGGTGATGGTTCTGTTAATACCGGCGGTGTAATGTACAATATGGAAATTCCCTGCAAAAAAGGAAAAACAATTTTCTATTCTTTTGGAGGATTTAATTCCAAAGCATCAGATGCTTATGCTTATACCCGTAATTATAGTGCAAGGCCCGATCGTTTTCCGATTAATGCTGCAGGAAATTTACGGTTTGAAAAAGATATCATGCATGTTGCCAATGATGGAGAAATTTATTATAACCCACATATACAAACTAAAATTCAGGATGTTTCATTTGCAGCCGGCGTTAAAGGCAAACTTGATAATGATTGGAACTGGGACGTAAGCAATACATTAGGAAGAAATGATTTTCATTATTATGGCGATAAAACATTTAATGCTTCGCAGATATTTGCACTAGGCGCTATGCAGCAAACTCATTTTAATGATGGCGGATTTAATTTTTTACAAAACACTTTTAACGTTGATGTAAGTAAATCTTTTAAAACAATTGCCGCTGGTTTAAATCTTGGCTTTGGTGGTGAGTTCAGGTACGAACGTTATTCGATTTACGAAGGTGAGAGAGCTTCCTGGGATACTTTTCCCAATCCTTACCAGCAGGGTGCAGGCTCACAGGGTTTTCCGGGCTTTAGCCCAAAAGATGTTGTTGCAGAAAACCGTAATAATATAAGTTTGTATGCCGATGCAGAATTAAATGCTAGTAAAGCATGGTTGCTGGATGCTGCAGTGCGTTTTGAAAATTATTCTGATTTTGGATCGATAGCTACTTTTAAATTTGCTACTCGTTATAAAATTAGAAACAACTTTAATCTGCGTGGATCGGTAAGTACTGGTTTCCGAGCCCCTTCTTTGCAACAGATAAATTTCAGCAACACAGTTACTTCATTTGCCGGACAGAATTTAGTTCAATCAAGAATTGTACGTAATGCTGATCCCGTTACAAAAGCAGCCGGTATTCCGGACTTAAAAGAAGAGAAATCAGTGAATGCAAGTTTAGGATTTGCCTGGAAACCTATAGCAGGTTTAACTTTTACCATGGATGGATATATGGTTAAAGTAAAAGACCGTATTGTATTATCAGGTTTATTTGATAAGGATGATGCAACATTGCCAACAGTATTTACTTCGCAACTGGCAGCTATTGATGTGCAAACTGCACAGTTTTTTGATAATGCCGTTAATACAACCAACTATGGTTTGGATATAGTTATTGATTATTCTAAAAAAATTGGCAAAAATAATTTTAAAGCCTTGCTCGCCGGAAATTTCCAACAGATGAAAGTTGATAAAGTAAATACTCCAGTAGCATTGAATGATAGTTACAGGCATCGTAAAACCTTTTTCAGCGACAGGGAAGAAGCATTTTTAAAAGCATCTGCCCCGCAGGCCAAATTTAATTTAAGCCTTGAATATGCTATTGATAAAATTGGTTTTGGCACGCATGTAAATTACTTTGGCAACATGAAATCGCTTGGCTTTGGCTGGACAGGCTTGGCCAATGCAGCTCCGGATGGTCCCGGCGATCCGGCTATTTCAGGAAGCTTTACAGGTATTGACCCCTATGTAGATATTGACGGATATAGCGATGGGATTCATGTAGAGAAAGAGATATTTAATTACAAGGCAAAAGTTACAGTTGACCTGTTTGTATCCTATAAATTTTCAAAAAGAATCAGCCTCTTCATTGGTGCCGATAATATTTTTAATGTGCATCCAAACTTTGCAGCAGTAAACAATGCACGTTACGAATCGTTTGATAACGAAGCCGGCGGTCCGTGGGAATCTGTGCAGATGGGTGTTAACGGAAGAAAATTATTTACAAAACTTTCTTTTAACTTTTAAAAGTTAGTTGACTGATATTTTGTCCCACAGAGACTCAAAGAACACAAAGGTTAAAATCATCAAAATTTTCTTTGTGCACTTTGTTACTTTGTGGTTTTTTGTTTTTTATAATTGAACCCAACTCTTTGTATGAAAAAAAATATTCTTTTTTTGCTTTGCTTTTTATTATTAAATGAAATTTCATTTGCCCAAAATAAAATCGTTGTTTTTCAATCTGATTTTGGGTTAAAAGATGGTGCCGTATCTGCCATGAGGGGCGTTGCCATGGGCGTTTCGACTGATTTGAAATTATTTGATCTTACGCATGAAATACCAGCATACAATGTTTGGGAAGCAGCATATCGTTTGGAACAAACTGTTTCTTATTGGCCTGCCGGTACGGTATTTGTTTCGGTTGTTGATCCTGGTGTGGGAACAACAAGAAAGTCCGTAGTATTAAAAACAAAATCAGGGCATTTTATTGTATCACCTGATAATGGCACATTGACTTTGATTGCAGAATCGTTAGGTATTGAAGCCATCAGGGAAATTGATGAAGCGGTCAATCGCAGAAAAGATTCAGAAAAATCTTACACTTTTCATGGCCGTGATGTGTATGCATACACTGCTGCTAAATTAGCTGGTGGTGAAATAACTTTTGAGCAGGTTGGAAAGCTCTTGTCGCCTGAAGTAGTAAATATTGGTTATCAAAAAGCAGCAATAGAAGGATTGAAAATCAAAGGCACTATTGCTATTCTTGATATACAGTATGGTAATATATGGACAAATATTTCTGCTGAGCTTTTTACTAAATTAAATTTACAGGTGGGGGAAAAATTGCATCTAATTATTTTTAACAACAAAACAAAAAAGTACGAAGCTGATATGTTTTTTAGCTCAACATTTGGCGACGTTGCAATCGGAAAGCCTTTGGCTTATCTCAATAGTTTAATGCAACTTTCATTTGCATTAAATCAGGAAAATTTTTCAGTAGTAAATAAGGTTTATAGTGGTAATGAGTGGAGGGTTGAAGTAAGTAAATGATTTATAGGTAATTGAGCCAAATTATTTAATACATATTGCCTGGATATTGCTCTAGCGCTTTTTCCAAACAATCCATAGCCGCATTAATGGCAGTTACATTAATTACATAAGCCAAACGCACTTCCTGTTTGCCAAGGCCGGGTGTGCTGTAAAAGCCGGTTGCAGGTGCCAGCATTACAGTTTGGTTATTGTAATTAAAAGATTCAAGTAACCATTGACAGAATTTATCTGAATCATCAATCGGTAATTTTGCCATAGCATAAAATGCACCACCGGGATTAGGACAAAAAACGCCCGGTATTGCATTTAATCTGTTTACAATTGTATCACGGCGTAATTTATATTCTGCCCTGGTTGTATTAAAATAATCATCGGGTAAATCAATGGCAGCTTCGCCTAAAATTTGTGCAAAGGATGGCGGACTTAATCTGGCCTGTGCAAATTTCATGGTGGCATCAATCAAGAATTTGTTTTTAGTTACAAATGCGCCAATTCGTCCACCACAAGCACTATAACGCTTGCTGATGGTATCCATTAAAACAACATGGTCATCAACACTTGTTAAATGCATGGCACTAGTATGGGTACCCTCATAACAAAATTCACGATAAGCCTCATCAGCAAATAAATATAAATTGTGTTTAACAATAAGTTGTTTAAGCACTTCCATTTCTGCAGCACTGTACAAATATCCAGTTGGATTATTTGGGTTACAAATTACAATAGCCCTCGTTTTTGCTGTTATTACTTTTTCAAAATCTTCAATGGGTGGTAAAGCAAATCCAGTTTCAATTGATGATGTGATCGGCTTTACTATTACACCTGCTTCTACAGCAAAGCCATTATAGTTGGCGTAAAAAGGTTCAGGAATAATCACTTCATCTCCTGCATCCATACAGGCCATAAAACCAAAGATGATGGCCTCGCTTCCCCCTGTTGTAATAATTATCTGTTCGGATGTAACCCCAATGCCCACTTTTTTATAATAGTGCACCAGTTTTTTACGATAGCTCTCATTACCTGCACTATGGCTATATTCTAATATTTTAAAATCACTATTGCGTACTGCATCTAAAATTTGCTTAGGTGTTTCAATATCGGGTTGTCCAATATTTAAATGATATACTTTAGTGCCTCTTTTTTTTGCTGCTTCAGCATAGGGTACCAATTTTCTGATGGGGGAAGCCGGCATTTGTATGGCGCGGTTACTTACTTTTAACATCTTGCAAAATTAGCTGAATGTTATTGAAATTGGTTGCAGATTGGTTGAAAATTATTGCAGACTTTCAACTAAACAATATCAGGCCATTATAAACTACTTTTGCCGCATGCAACTCTTTACAACCACTAGCCGCATCATTATTACATGCAGCAACCGCCTTTCTCCCTTTTTACAAATGGAGATAGCCGCTTTGGGCTTTACACCAGAACGTATTTTTAAAACAGGCGTAGAGCTTAAAGGAACTTTACTTGATTGTATAAAGCTTAATTTAAATATACGCTGCGCCAGTCAGGTATTATTTTCATTACAAGAATTTAAGGCCGATAATGCAGACGAACTCTATAAAACACTGATTGATTTTTCCTGGGAAGATATTCTACATGTAGATGGTTATTTCTCCATCAGCAGTAATGTAGACAATCCAACCATTAATAATTCTTTATTTGCCAATGTAAAAGTTAAGGATGCGATTGTTGATCGCTTTAGAAATAAAACTGGCGAGCGACCTAACTCGGGCCCCGAGTTAGATAAAACAGTTATTCATTTGTATTGGAAAGAATCACTAGCCGAAATTTTTATTGATACCTCGGGGGAGACTTTATCTAAACATGGGTACAGAAAAATTCCAGGAAAAGCTCCAATGCTGGAGTCCTTGGCTGCAGCTACTTTGCTGGCATCTGGATGGGATCGAAAGTCTATATTTATAAATCCTATGTGTGGCTCTGGTACAGTAGCTATTGAAGCTGTTTTATTAGCAACAAATCGAAAGCCTGGGTTACTGCGTTTTAATTATGCTTTTATGCATTTAGCTGGATATAAAACAGCTATGTACGAGGATGAATTTAATAAGCTAGAAGCGCAGGTGATTGATGTGTGCGGACTTCAAGTTATTGCAACAGATATTAGTGCCGATGCTATACATATTTCAAAAATAAACGCGGGTATTGCAGGCGTGGAGGAGTTGATTGAATTTGAGGTTTGTGATTTTGAAGAAACAACTATTCCTGAAGGTGAAAATGGCGTTATCTATTTTAATCCGGAATATGGCGATCGATTGGGCGTGGAGGCGGAATTGGAAATTACATATGGCCGCATCGGTGATTTTTTAAAGAAGAAATGTAAAGGGTACTTTGGGTATATTTTTACTGGCAATTTAGAACTTGCAAAAAAAATTGGATTAAAACCAAAGCGCCGGATTGAATTTTATACTAGTAAAATAGACTGTCGTTTACTAGAGTATGAATTGTATAGCGGAACTAAACGAACAGATAGATAATAGAAGTAATCATTAAGCTATAAGTTGCAAAGGGGTAATATTATAAATGTAAGAGGGGTTTCTAAATAGTAAGATTATTTTGAATTTATAGGCATCTTCCTCATCGATTTTTCTTATATTTTATTACGAATGTACACCAACTTAATTCCTGTTTTATCAGTTTCTCGTTTATCAATTTCAAATTGAGGAAGTGATTTTATTAAGGGCGTTAGTTTTTGAAAACCATAATTTCTTGAATCAAAATTGGGTTGTTTCTTTAAAATAAGATTTCCAACATCTCCTAAAAATGCCCAACCATTTTCATCTGCTAAATCATTAATAGTATGTGCAATTAATTTTAATGTTTCTTTATTAAGCTTGTCAAAAGAAGCCTTGGGTAAAGGTTTGTTTGTCTTTGTTTTTACAGTGGTACTTTCTTCTTCTTCAAATACAGGAATAATTTCCATGTAAATAAATTTATCACAGGCAACGATAAACGGGTTAGGTGTTTTCTTTTGCCCGATACCAAAAACTTTCATACCCGCTTCTCTTAGTCGGGTTGCTAGGCGTGTAAAATCACTGTCGCTGCTAATGATGCAAAAGCCATCTACTTTACCCGAATATAAAATATCCATGGCATCTATAATTAACGCACTATCGCTCGAGTTTTTTCCGCTGGTATAGCTGTATTGTTGTATGGGGGTAATGGCATTTTCTAAAAGCACATTTTTCCAACCACTAACAGTTGGTTTTGTCCAATCGCCATAAATTCGCTTAAAAGTGGGCGTACCATATTTGGTAATTTCTTCCATCACCCCTTTTACATTGCTGTAAGGCACATTATCGGCATCTATTAAAACGGCCAGGCGTATATCTTTTTGTATTTCCATAAAATGAATGTTGACTACAAGGTAAATCTTTTTAAACTTATCTACCCGTTGATATATAGTTCTTCCACTTTCTTGCGTGCCCAGGGTGTTTTGCGTAAAAATTTAAGGCTGGAGTTTATGCTGGGGTTGCTTTTAAAACAGTTGACGGGAATGAGTTTGCCTAGTTCTTCCCAGCCATACATTTCCACCAAATGCGTAACAATTATTTCGAGTGTTTTGCCGTGCAAGGGATCCTTTGATGTTGACATAATTAAAATGAAGGGATAAAAAAAGGCAACATAAATTGTTGCCCAATAACATTAATAAAATAGGCATTTTTAAAAACAAAAAAATACTTTGTTGTAATGAGATGCTTTGTTCTTTAGAAGGTTAGTTTATCATAATTTTTTATCCCCATTTTCGTCTTCAAATTTTCATCAATGAAATCCAAAAATTCTTCGGTATACAAATAATGCTCCCCATGATTTACTTTATTGCCATGAATACAAACCGCTAAATCTTTCGTCATTTTTCCGCTCTCTACTGTTTCAATACAAACTACTTCCAGTGCATTACAAAAATTGACCAACGGGTCGTTACTATCTAATTTGCCACGAAAAGCAAGCCCTCTTGTCCAGGCAAAAATAGATGCTATTGGATTGGTAGATGTTGGTCTGCCTGCCTGATACTCCCTATAGTGGCGAGTTACCGTGCCGTGAGCTGCTTCTGCTTCCATAGTACTTCCATCAGGTGTAATTAAAACAGAAGTCATTAAACCCAGTGAACCAAATCCCTGTGCAACGGTATCACTTTGTACGTCACCATCATAATTTTTACAGGCCCATACAAAATTTCCATTCCATTTTAATGCGCTAGCAACCATATCATCAATTAAACGATGCTCGTAAGTAATATCAGCATCGGTATATGCAGCTTTAAATTCATTTTGATATACTTCTTCAAAAATATCTTTAAAACGGCCATCGTATTTTTTAAGGATGGTATTTTTTGTAGATAGATATAGTGGCCATTTTTTGCTGAATGCCATATTAAAACAACTTCTTGCAAAACCATAAATACTCTCATCGGTATTGTACATGCACAAAGCAACGCCATCGCCTTTGTAATTATATACTTCAAATGTTTGGGCTTCGTCGCCGCCTTCGGGTGTAAAGGTCATCGTTAATTTTCCTTTGCCTTTTATTACTGTATCAGTAGCACGGTATTGGTCGCCAAAAGCATGGCGGCCAACAATGATGGGTGCGGTCCAGTTGGTAACCAAACGAGGTACATTCTGCATTACGATTGGCTCTCTGAAAACAGTACCATCTAAAATATTACGGATGGTTCCGTTCGGTGATTTCCACATTTGTTTCAGTTTGAATTCTTTCACACGATCTTCATCGGGTGTGATGGTGGCACATTTAATGCCCACGCCACAGGCTATGATTGCATTAGCTGCATCAATCGTAACTTGATCATTTGTTTCATCACGGTACTCCATCCCAAGATCGTAATATTGAATGGGAATATCTAAGTATGGAAGAATTAATTTGTCTTTTATAAATTTCCAAATAATCCTAGTCATTTCGTCGCCATCTAACTCTACTACTGGATTTACTACTTTTATTTTTCTCATATTTATGTTTTAATTTTTGCGAAAGTATTTAATTTTTATTTATCAATCTGAGCGTAAGAGAAAAATTTTTAAAAAAATATAGAGTCTTTTCCTGTATCAGTATAACAGTTTCTGTTATAAATTTCGTATAATCTCATCACCAAATTCACTCGTCTTCAAAAGTGTAGCATGCTCCATAAGATTATGAAAATCTATAGTTACTTTTTTACTACGTATCGTTTTACCAATAGCGTGGGTAATTAATTCTGCCGCATCTCTCCAGCCCATATATTCCAGCATCATCACACCACTCAATAAAATGGAACATGGGTTCATACTATCTGTATTTGCAAAACGCGGAGCGGTACCATGTGTTGCTTCAAAAACTGCATGTCCTGTTAAATAATTGATATTAGCCCCAGGCGCAATACCAATACCTCCAACCTGAGCCGCTAGCGCGTCGCTAATATAATCGCCATTTAAATTTAAGGTAGCAATTACCGAATAATCTTGTGGTGCTAACAAGGCTTGTTGTAAAAAGTTATCTGCAATAGCATCTTTTATAATTATTCTATGGCCAATGCTGGCCACTTTTATTTCTTCATTAGCTACCGCTTCGCCATTTGATTTCTTAGTTCTTTCCCATTGATTCCAAGTATATACTTTATCGCCAAATTCCCTTTCTGCTAGTTCGTATCCCCAGTTTTTAAAAGCACCTTCGGTAAACTTCATGATGTTTCCTTTATGCACAATAGTTACACTAGGTAAATGATGTTCAATGGCATATTCAATGGCCGACCGTATTAATCTTTCACTACCTTCTTTGCTAACCGGTTTTACACCTAAAGAAGTAGTTTCGGGGAAACGAAATGCTTTTATACCTAACTCATTAACTAAAAAATTCAATAATTTTTTTGCCTCTTCAGTCCCAGTCATAAATTCTATACCTGCATAAATATCTTCAGTATTTTCTCTAAAGATCGTCATGCTAACATTTTCGGGATGCCACATAGGTGAGGGAACACCTTCAAAATATTTTATTGGCCGCAAACAAACATACAAATCAAGATCTTGTCTTAATGCTACATTTAAAGATCGTATTCCACCTCCAACAGGAGTTGTTAATGGGCCCTTTATTGAGATTATATATTCTTTAAAAGCATACATGGTGGCCTCAGGCATCCATTCCCCCGTTTTGTCAAAAGCCTCTTGACCTGCCAATACTTTTATCCATTCAATTTTTTTTTTGCCCTGGTAGGATTTTTCAATTGCTGCATCCAAAACTCTAACTGCAGCTTGCCAAATATCTGGTCCAATACCATCTCCTTCAATAAACGGGATAGTGGGGTGGTTAGGCACTTGTAATTTTCTATTACTACCCATTGTAATTTTTTCTGGCATAACTTCAAATTTGAAGTTGCAAAGGTAGGTCCAAAGCTTAAAAATTAATCATGCAATTCAACCAACCATTATCAAAAATTGCATTAGGGTATTTTTTGTAAAAATTTATTGCTTCATGATTCCAATCAAGCACTTGCCATACTAGGCCGCTGTAATTTTTTTCTTTACATTCCTTAATCAATCTATCAAATAATAGTTTACCAATTCCATTACCTCGCATTTTTTCAGTTACTAAAAGATCTTCTAGGTAAAGTCGTTGCCCTTTCCATGTACTATAACGGATATAGTAAAGCGCAAATCCCACAACCTTTTCATTGATTTCTTTCTCTGCCTCTATTGTTCCTTTTCTAGAGGGGAGCGACGAAGTAGCAACAAAGGCCTGCCAAACTGGCTTTTCTCCAAACCCACTTTCAACAAAATGTTCAAAACTTACGGTTACAGCATCAGGTTCTTTTTCATACACAGCTAACTCTTTAATAAGCTCCATCATTTGCTCGCAATTTATTTTAACTGCTTTTTTTATAACTATCTCCATTTTTATTGTTGAAATTTTCTTTTTATTTACCTCAGTGCTTGTTCTAAATCTGCGAGTATATCCTGCACATTTTCTATGCCTACACTCATACGTATGAGACTGTCTGTAATACCATATTGTTCACGCTTTTCTTTAGGCACACTAAAGTGCGTCATACTAGCAGGATGACATAATAAGGTATCACAGGTGCCTAATGAAACAGCACGGATACACATTTGTAGCTTATCAATGAATTTTTTTGCTGCATCAAGTCCGCTCTTCATTTCAAAACTTAACATGGCGCCAGGATGTTTCATTTGTTTTGCAGCGATATCAAAATCGGGATGCGATATTAGGCCTAAATAATTCACTTTGCTTATGGCAGGATGCTGTTCTAAAAAATTGGCAACTTCCATTGCATTGTGACAATGTCGCTCCATACGTACTTCCAAAGTTTTGATACCCTGGGTTAATAAATAAGTATCAAAAGGATTGCTACTGCCACCTAATAAGTGGTGTACTTTTGTAATGTAACCACTCATGTGGGCTAGATCTTTGCTAATTAAAACGCCACCAATTGCGGTGCCATGACCGTTTAAAAATTTAGTTGTGCTGTGCACAACATAATCAACGCCATATTTAAAAGGTTGTTGTAAATAAGGCGTGGCAAAAGTATTATCAACTGCCACAATTAAGTTATTAAACTTAGCTAATCTTGTTAACTCATCTATGTCAACACATTGTATTGTAGGATTGGCAGGCGTTTCCAAGTACAACATCTTTATTTTGCTATCTAATTTTATAGCATCAGCTGCTGCATTTAAATCTCTCAAATCAATAATAATTACTTCAATTCCAAGCGGGGCTAAAACAATTTCAATCAATTGCTGTGTGCCACCATACAAAGAATAATGTGATAATATTTTATCACCAGCTTTTAAAGTGGCAATCAACATGGTACTTATCGCTGCCATGCCACTAGCATGCAAAATGGCTTTTAAAACAATTGGGTTTCCGTTTTCATCTGTAACACCAAAACCTTCGAGTGCTGCAATCTTGTCTTCCGCTTCTGTTGTGTTAGGATTTCCCCATCGGCCGTAAAGATATCCTTTTTCTTCCCCTGCAAATCTTCTCATACCTTGCTCCGCCTCATCAAATACATACGTACTGCTGGCGTAAATTGGTGTTAGGTGTGCATAACTTGGGTCTTTATCGTGTCCACCATGTATGGCAACAGAGCTAAAACCACTAAATAATTTATTTTTATTAGACATATTTTTTAATTGATAATGGTGTAATTAATAATTTATAATTTTATCTGCCATTTGCAGCTTACAATCAAAAGTAAACAAAATCATGAAGGAATTATTACAACAATACGCCGATTATAATATTTGGGCCACCAAACAATTGGTGGATAGGATAAATAAATTAAGCAATAAAGAAATTAATAGGGAATTACCCAACAGTTTTTCTTCAATATATAAAACGGTAAAACATATGTGGCTGGCAGAAGAAGTATGGTGGCAGAGATTAAAATTAGTTGAGCATCTTGTGTTGGAAAGTGAAAAGTTTACGGGAAGCTTTACGCAATTATCAATAACTATGGCAAAGCAAAGCGCCTATTGGAGCGATTGGATACGGGCTTCAACCCAAATACAACTGATTCATGTTTTAGAATATAGAAATACCAAGAGAGAAACATTTAAACAGCCTATTAATGAAGTAATAATGCACCTCTTTAATCATGCAACTTATCATCGTGGGCAATTGATCACCATGTTACATCAATTGAACGTAGATAAAATTCCTCAAACAGATTTTATTGTTTTTTCTAGACTGAAGTGAGATACAGAATAATCTTAGGGTTTTAATTATGGTCAATCATCGTCATCTTTACACCATAGCCAATCCTATATCCGCTTCGGCCTGGGGTAGGAGGCTGATATTCTACATGTAAAAAATTACGGTAAACAAGCCCAAGGCCCTTAGCGTATTTTTCTGACCCTAAATTTATTTCGCTGTAAGAATTTGGGTCTGTTAAATTACCAATAATTTCATCACGCTGTGATATGTTTAAAGTGCTGTCAAGCACAAACCTGCCTATTGTTTGCTTTATGTTTACACTGTCGTAGGTATAATCCCAACCATCTAAATATTTAACGTTAGAGTTTAACGAATAGGTATCTATATAGGTGTTTCCCTTCCAGGTATACCCATCTCTTATTGGTCCTTTTAATTTTAGATAACGCATATTATTTTCGTTAAACTCTATGGCAAAATCGCTTGGTATAGCCATAAACGTATTATCGGGAGCCCAAGAATTGGCTGCTGTTTTTCGTATATATCTTATTATTCGGTAAGCGGGCCTTCCTAGGTTATCGGTAATTAACGCGTCAATAGCATGCTTAACCTGGTATTTGATAACGGTATCTTTAGTGCCAAAATTGATGAAAATAGTAGAATCTAAATTATAGGAAATGTATTTGCCCAACAGCAAAGGAGAATATTTAATTACGCTAGTTATTTTTAAGCTATCTGTGTTTTTTTTACAGGCATTAAAAATTACAACAGTAAGAGTAATTGTTAATAGAATTACTTTTCTCATAAATTTATATAAACAAATATAGAAATAATTATATAGTAAAAGGCTGCTCAGCTCGCTGAATAATTCCCCCACCAATTACATCAGTCCCTTCATAGAATACAGCACTCTGGCCAGGAGCAACTCCTTTCACATCTTCATAAAAACGCACATTTATGCCATTTTCGTATGCAAAGAGATTACTTAATGCTCCTTTATCTTTATATCTAATTTTAGTTACAACTTCTATTCCTTCTGTATGGCTTTCGTATTTTAGCCAATTAAGTTTGGTAACTTGCATTTCATTTTGGTTAAGATCATGCTCTTCACCAAGTATCACTGTATTTGTTTCGGGTACTATTTTAGTAACAAAAGCAGGTTTACCCAATGCTATATCTAGGCCTTTTCTTTGTCCTATTGTATAAAATGGATATCCTTTATGTTTGCCTAAAATTTCGCCATTTTTATCAATAAAATTACCATCATTAACGCGTTTCTCAAGTCCAGGTACTTTTCGTTTTAAAAATCCGCGGTAATCGTTATCAGGGACAAAACAAATTTCGTAGCTCTCATTTTTTTTTGCTAGTTCGGGATAGCCAAAATCATGCGCCATCTGGCGAATATCTTTTTTATGATAAGTTCCCAATGGTAAAATCGTACGGCTCAGTAGGTCCTGCTGTAATCCCCACAGGGCATAGCTTTGATCTTTGGTATCGTCAATGCCTTTTCGTATAAAATATCTACCATTTGTGTGTTGGTGCACTTGAGCATAATGACCTGTTGAAATAAAATCACAATTCAATGCATCAGCCCTTTTCATTAATGCGCGCCACTTAATATGAGTGTTGCACATAACACAGGGATTAGGTGTACGGCCAGCAATATATTCATCCACAAAATTTTCTATTACAAAATCCCCAAACTCTTCTCTAATATCTAAAATAAAATGTGGAAATCCATGTTGAACAGCTGCTTGCCGTGCATCATTAAAACTATCTAGGTTACAGCACCCAGTTTCTTTTTTGCCGGTAGTACCCACACTGTTGGCATAATCCCAAGTTTTCATAGTAATGCCTACTACTTCATAACCTTGCTTATGAAGCATTAAAGCGGCTACCGTGCTGTCAATGCCGCCACTCATGGCCATTAAAACTTTTCCTTTAGTACCCATATTTTCTTCTCTGGGGCAAAGATACAAATATCAGTATAGTGATTGTATTTTGGAGCTTATGGTATTGGGAAATTCTTATATAATGATCATATTGCTTGTAAAATATCATAGTTATACAAATACTCTTGATAACTTTTAACTTTTAACTTATTTTGCATCCATGCAGCAATATCTCGATTTAGTTAAACACATTATGAATACCGGAACAGATAAAAATGATCGAACCGGCACCGGCACTAAAAGCGTTTTTGGTTATCAAATGCGGTTTGATTTAAAGGATGGATTTCCACTGGTAACCACAAAAAAATGTCACTTAAAAAGTATCATTTACGAATTGCTCTGGTTTTTGCAAGGAGATACCAATATCAATTATTTAAAAGAACATAACGTAAAAATATGGGATGAATGGGCTGATGAAAATGGCGATTTAGGTCCGGTGTATGGCAAGCAATGGCGCAGCTGGGCCGCTGCCGACGGTGTAGAAATTGATCAAGTAAAGGAACTTATAGATCAGTTAAAAACAAATCCAGATAGCAGACGGATGATCATTAGCGCTTGGAATGTAGCGGAGTTACCTAAAATGAAGTTGATGCCTTGCCATTGTTTATTTCAGTTTTATACATTACCCCCAACCCTTCTACAAAAGGCAAAGGGAATTAAAGGCAGCCTCTCTTGTCAATTATACCAGCGATCGGCGGATGTTTTTTTGGGCGTACCTTTCAACATTGCTTCTTATGCTTTATTAACCATGATGATTGCACAGGTTTGTGATTTAGAATTAGGCGATTTTGTTCATTCGTTTGGTGATGTGCATCTATATAATAATCATTTTGAGCAAGCAAATTTGCAATTAGCTAGAACACCTTTTCCATTGCCACAAATGAAAATAAATACAGCGGTAAAAGATATTTTTGATTTTAAGTTTGAGGATTTTGAGTTGCTGAATTATGAATCGCACCCTGCAATTAAAGCTCTAGTGGCCATATAAATATAAATCATGATTATAAGTTTAGTAGTTGCGGTTTCTAACAACAATGCCATTGGTAAAAACAACCAGTTACTCTGGCATTTACCCAACGATTTAAAGTTTTTTAAAAATACAACATGGGGTATGCCTGTTATTATGGGACGCAAAACATTTGAGGCAGTTAACAAGCCATTACCTGGCAGAATAAATATTGTTATTTCAAGGCAATCCAGCTGGCATGCAGACGGTGTTATTGTGGCAACAAATTTAAGCGACGCTTTAAAAAAAGCAGTCGATACTAATTGCAAAAAAACATTTATAATTGGAGGAGGGGAAATTTATAGTCAGGCAATGAACATGGCCCACGAAATATATTTAACCCGGGTAGATGCTACTATAGAAGGCGATACTTTTTTTTCGGAATTAGATGAACATAAATGGCAATTAATATCAAATCATAATTTCATAGCCGATGAAAAACATGTCTATGCTTATTCATTTCAAATCTGGAAAATTAAACCTTAAAGTTGTAAATCAATTTTGTATTCTAAATTTCAGTTAACAAAAAAATTCTTACACTATTACCTTGCTTCTTCTAATGGTAAAGGCCATGGTATTCATTCTCCTTTTGTATTTGATTTTATTAAAAATGTATTAAACGATAGTAAAACATATTCTTGTTACAAGCCTATAGAGCAAAAAAGAAAAGATTTACTACGCAATTTTACTATTATTGAAGTGGAAGATTTTGGAGCAGGGTCGGCTGTTATTAAAACTAATAAAAGAGTTATTGCCAATATGGCCACTACTTCTTTAAAGCCGAAAAAATATGCACAGTTATTATGTAGGATGGTAAATTATTACAGTCCCAAAACAATTGTGGAATTGGGTACTTCTTTTGGTATAACTAGCACATATCTTGCTTCTGCACTTTCACCATCTACCGTATTTACTTGCGAAGGATCAGATGCAATTGCTGCAGTTGCAAAACAAAATTTTGATGATTTAAAATTTAAGAATATACATATAACAATCGGCGATTTTAATAAAACATTATCTCCTCTTTTAACAAGATTAAAAACGGTAAATTTTGCTTTTGTTGATGGCAATCATCTTAAAAAACCGACAATAACCTATTTTACTGAACTGCTAAAATATTCAAATGTAAATACTATATTAATATTTGATGATATACATTGGAGTATAGAAATGGAGGAGGCTTGGGCAGTAATTAAACAACACCCGACTGTAACTTTAACGCTTGATCTATTTTTTTTAGGTATTGTATTTTTTAATACTGATTTTAATCATAAACAACATTTTACTATCCGATTTTAATTTTTCTTACATTTGCAGCAATTAATTTACTATGATAATTGGCGTTTTAAAAGAACCAACTCCCGAAACAAGGGTATCCTTATTACCTGAACACATTGCAATCCTTAAACAATGGAATGTAGAAGTTTTTGTAGAAAATAATGCAGGTGTTACTGCTTTTGCAAATAATGAAAAATATATAGATGCTGGAGCAGCTATAAAATCACGAAATGAAGTACTTGAAAATAGTGATATAATCCTAAGTATTAATGCCTTGAGTGTTTCTGATACTGGATATAAAGTATCTATTATTTTGTTGGGGGTTTATCAACCTTTATTTAACGTAGACCTCATGAAAGATTTAGCTACAAAGGGCTTAACAGTTTTTAGTATGGATATGCTACCCCGAACTACCCGTGCACAAAGCATGGATATTTTAAGTAGTCAAGCCAATATAGCTGGTTATAAAGCGGTGTTAACAGCAGCAAATTTATTTCCTAAATATTTTCCTATGCTTATGACGGCTGCAGGGAGTGTTGCGCCAGCTAAACTTTTAATATTGGGTGCAGGTGTTGCAGGCTTGCAGGCCATTGCCACGGGCAAAAGATTGGGAGCCGTAGTTGAAGTGTTTGATACCCGGCCTGCAGTAAAGGAAGAAGTGATGAGCCTTGGCGCAAAATTTATAGAAGTAGATGGTGCTGCTGATGCTAGTAAAGCAGGTGGATATGCAGTTGAACAAACAGAAGATTTTATGCAACGCCAAAAAGCAAAAATTGCAGAAAGTGTAGCTAAGGCAGATATTATTATTACTACTGCTCAGATACCTGGTAAAAAAGCACCTATATTAATTACCATCCAAATGATTGAAGCGATGAAGAACGGGTCTGTTGTAATTGATCTTGCTGCTGCAACAGGAGGTAACACTGAATTAACTAAAAATAACGAAACGGTAATTTATAAAGGGGTAAGCATTGTAGGTAATTCTGCATTGGCTTCCACTATGCCTAGTGATGCGAGCAAATTTTATGGAAAAAATATTTTAAATTTTTTGCAGCTGATGATTAGTAAAGAAGGGGTATTTAATTTAAATTTTGAGGACGACCTAGTGAAAGGTACCTGTGTGGTACATAACGGCGTTCCCATGTAGGATTATGTCTTTTGACTTGTTCAAAACAAGAGCACGAAAAAAGGGTGTTCCAAGAATTTTAAAATCTTTATCAATGGAAAATATATTAAATTTTATTTCAGTAAATCAACAGATTATTTACATAGTTATTCTCATGGTTTTTGTTGGTATTGAAGTGATAGGCAGGGTGCCCAGTGTGTTGCATACGCCTTTAATGAGTGGCGCAAATGCTATTCATGGCGTGGTAGTAATTGGTGCTATTATTATTATGGGTAGGGCCGAAGCGGATAATTATCTAGCATTGGTACTTGGTTTTTTAGCAGTTGTTTTGGGCACTTTAAATGTAGTTGGCGGATTTGTAGTAACCGATAGAATGCTGGAGATGTTTAAGAAAAAAAAATAACATGATTTACACGAATTATACAAATTGATTTTTCGGAAAATAAAAAAAATATAATGGGATTTAACTTGCTTACGATATGTTATTTAATTGGGTCTATAACCTTCATTTTAGGACTTAAAATGTTATCCAACCCGGCAACAGCCCGCAAGGGTAATTTAATTGCAGCCACAGGTATGGTTATTGCTATTGCTGGTACCATTTTTTTATATGAACAAGGGGGCAAAAAATTACATAATTACACTTGGATATTTTTAGGTCTAGCCATTGGTACACTCATAGGAACATTGGCGGCAAAAAAAGTAAAGATGACGGCTATGCCAGAAATGGTGAGCTTGTTTAATGGTATGGGTGGCGCTTGTGCTGCATTAATTTCTTTGGTTGAGTTTAATCACATTAGTAAAAGTCTAGAACCACAGACCTTAGATATAAGCGCTATTCAGCCAACGGTTTTAATTATTGTTTTAGGGCTAATTATTGGCTCTGTATCTTTTGCCGGAAGTATGATTGCCTGGGGAAAATTGAATGGCAAGGTGAAAGATTTTAGTTTTACCGGTCAAAATATTCTTAACCTTTTAATATTGGCTGTTGCTTTATCTGCAGGCGCTTATCTTGTATACAATCCCGCACAACATTTTTTACTATATAGTATTTTAATATTAGCATTAGTATATGGGGTGCTCTTTGTAATGCCCATTGGCGGTGCAGATATGCCGGTAGTAATTTCGTTATTAAACTCTTTTACTGGTGTGGCAGCAGCTTGTGGCGGATTTTTATACGATAATAAGGTAATGCTTACCGGGGGTATTTTAGTTGGCGCAGCAGGTACTTTGCTTACTATTTTAATGTGTAAAGCAATGAATCGTTCTTTACAAAATGTTTTAATTGGTTCTTTTGGCGGCAATAAAACCGGGGCTGTGTTAACGAATGGAAAAGATCAAGGATCGTATAAAGAAATAAGTTTAGCCGATGCAGCCATGGTCATGAGTTATGCAAAAAAGGTTATGGTTGTTCCCGGTTATGGGTTGGCGGTGGCACAGGCACAGCATGTTTGTCATGAGCTTGAAAAAATACTTTTAGACAAAGGTGTAGAAGTAAAATATGCTATTCATCCTGTAGCGGGCCGTATGCCTGGACATATGAATGTATTGCTTGCCGAAGCTGATGTGAGCTACGATAATTTATTAGAGATGGAACAAGCTAATGATGAATTTAAAACCTGTGATGTAGTGCTGATACTAGGCGCTAATGATGTGGTAAACCCTGCAGCAAAAAATGATCCTACTTCTCCTATATATGGTATGCCTATTTTAGAAGTAGAGCAGGCCAAAACCGTCATTGTAAATAAACGTAGTATGAAACCCGGGTATGCCGGCATCGAAAATGATCTCTTTTTTCAACCTAAGACAAGTATGTTGTTTGGAGATGCAAAAAAAGTATTGCAGGATTTATGTGCAGAGGTTAAAATTGTATAATAGTACAATAGTATAACCACTTTGTGCACCTCTTGCATTATAATAAAAATAAGGAAAGGTGTCGAACATTGTTTTTATATTTATCGCATAATTAATTGTACTGATTTAAATTTTTGAATTGAATCTACCCGAATCTTTAATACAATCTTTACAGAATATAAATGGCTTTAACGAAGATGCATTTAAAGCAGTGCATCAATCAGGCGGACAAATAACATCGATTAGACTTAATCCACAAAAAATATTTAATCAGCAATCTTCAAACACCAACATAAAAATTCCATGGAATGATTATGGATATTATTTAAAAGAACGTCCTTCTTTTACTTTAGATCCGCTTTTTCATGCAGGGGCTTATTATGTGCAGGAAGCAAGCTCTATGTTTTTGGAAGAAACACTAAAACAAACGGTTAATTTATTAAAGCCACTAAAAGTATTAGACCTTTGTGCTGCGCCCGGCGGAAAATCTACCCTAATTCAATCTATTATTTCTAAAGAAAGTTTCTTAATAAGTAATGAGGTAATTAAAACACGGGTAAGTATTTTATCAGAAAATATTACAAAATGGGGAGCAGCTAATGTTATTGTAACAAATAATGACCCTAAAGATTTTAAAAGGTTACAAAATTATTTTGATGTTATTGTAGTGGATGCGCCCTGCAGTGGTAGCGGGTTGTTTCGTAAAGATTCAAATGCTATTACAGAATGGAGCGAAAATAATGTAGCACTTTGCGCACAAAGGCAACAGCGAATTTTAGCGGATATCATGTCCTCACTTAAAGAGGGCGGCATTTTAATTTATTCTACTTGTTCTTATTCCCAGCAGGAAGATGAGGCTATCGCAGATTGGTTGGTTGAAGAGTTCGCAGTTTCTAGTTTACAGTTGAAAATTGATCGAGAGTGGGGCATTTTGGAAACAGTTTCAGACAAAAAAAAAGCATATGGATATCGTTTTTATCCTGATAGAGTTAAAGGCGAAGGTTTTTTTATTGCAGCATTTAAAAAAGGATATTCCAGCACAGAAGTAATTAACAACCTAAAAAATATAAAACTAAAAGCCAAAAAGATAACTAAAAATTTTACAACTAAAGAATTAGAGATACTAAAACCTTATCTGATTAATGCAGATTATTTTTTCTTTATCAAAAAAAATAATGATGTGATAGCCATACCTATTTATCTTGAAAATGACCTTGCATTAATTCAATCGGCCTTGTACATAAAGAAGGCGGGGGTTATGTTAGGCGAAATTATCCGTAATGAATTAATACCAGCTCATCACTTGGCTATTAGCAATATTATTAATTCGGCTATTCTAAAACACGAAGTAGATAAACAAACAGCATTACAATACCTGCGTAAAGCGGATATTAAAATAGAATCTGACAATAAGGGCTGGGTAATACTTACACACCAACAATTGCCAATAGGGTGGATAAAAATTTTACCAAACAGGATAAATAATTATTATCCAAAAGACTGGCGTATTCTTAATAAATGAATCAAGCACTCAACCAACAAAATTTCGTTTCTTTGTAACGAAATTTTATCTATTATGAAAAAAATACTTTTTCTCTTTTTATTTGTTCCGTTGATTGCAAGTGCCCAGCCGAAAATATTAATGTCAGTCGGGGTATCACCAAATCTGTATATTAACCATAAGGTTGCCCCAAAAGAAAATTATTATAGTATTGGCAGAATTTATAATATCAGTCCAAAAGATATAACCCCTTTCAACAATCTGAAGCTAGAAAATGGATTAAGTTTAGGCCAACAAATAAAAATCCCTCTAAACAGTACTAATTTTTTTCAAAGTGGGAATACCGCGGCCGATGAAACCTTTGTTCCTGTTTATTATGAGGTAAAAGAAAAAGAAGGATTATTTAGGGTCGCGGTAAACCATAATGACCTATCATTGGAAACATTAAAACATTGGAATAATTTAAAAGTAGATGTTGTAAAAAAAGGAACTAAATTAATTGTGGGCTATCTTAAAGTTAAAAAAGAACTTTCTGCATTAGCTAAAAATGGTGTAGGTAATTTCATTTATACAACCCTTATAGTTAATATTAAGCTTGAAGAAAACAATATTACTGAACTAAATAAAAAAACAATTGTTGCAGCAGAAATTGGAACTAAAAAATCTGATAGTTCAAAAAAAGTAATAGAAAATACTAAGTTGATTGAATTGGTACCGAAAAAAACGGATACAAAAGAATTTATAAAATCTGAGCCTGAAAAAATGGCTGGAGTATTTAAAAATAATTATGAATCTCAAACTGTAAATAATTCATTAGTAGAGGCAAGCGGTACTGCAGGCATTTTTAAAAGCATCAGTGGCTGGGCAGATAAAAAATATTATTGCCTTTTCAACAATACTTCACCAGGTACCATTATTAAAATTACCAACACAGGGAATGGAAAATTTATTTTTGCAAAAGTGCTTGACCTGATGCCTGATATAAAACAAAACGAGGGATTGTTATTAATTATAAGCAATGCTGCTGCTGAGGAACTTGATGTTAATTCTAGTAATTTTAGTTGTTCAATTAATTATTCTAAGTAAGTCCTTTTTAAAATCGCCATCCTCTTAAAAAATCTTGAATATTCATTTTTGTTTTGCCTTCTAATTGTAATTCAAGTATAGCTATATAGCCATTAATACAGGCGAATTGTAAAAATGTTTTGTTGTCGGTTTCAAAGTCGCCAGGTTGAACAGTAGGCGCGATAGTTATCTTTTTTACAACAAATATTTTTAACTTTTTATCATTCAACAAAGTGTATGCAGCAGGGTAAGGAGCTAGTCCTCTAATTAAATCATATACCATATCCACCGATTTATTCCAATCTATTTTACATGTTTCAGTAAATATTTTTGGAGCATGTTTTAAAGTTGAAGGATTAAAGTTTAAACTTGAAAATTGTGGCGTTTCTTTTATACTGCCATCAGCTAAGCCTTTTATAGTTTTTGTCAATAGTTGAGAGCCAATCTCTTTCATTTTATGGTGTACATCACCAGCGTTATCGTTTTCTAAAATCGAAAAACTTTCTTGTAATAATATATCACCTGTATCAATTTCTTGAGTTAGTTTAAATGTAGTAACCCCGGTTTTTTTTTCGCCGTTAATAACCGCCCAGTTAATAGGAGCTGAACCTCGGTATTGGGGCAACAAGCTGCCATGAAGGTTTACAGACCCCATTGGAGCCATAGACCAAACAACTTCCGGCAGCATTCTAAATGCTACCACAACCTGTAAATCTGCTTTTAGCAATTTTAATTTGGTTATAAATTCAGGATTTTTTAATTTATCGGGTTGTAAAATGTGTAAGCAATTTTCAACTGCATATTTTTTTACTGCACTCTGTTGTAATTTCAGACCACGGCCTGCTGGTTTATCAGGTGCTGTAATTACACCCACAATTTTACATCCTGCTTTTACCAATGCATCAAGTGCTGCAACAGCAAAATCGGGAGTACCCATAAAAACGATTCGTAAATCTTGATATCTATTAACAGAATTTGTTATCATTATTTGTTATTCAAAATCATTGTATAATAAATATTTTTTTCTAATTTTTCTAAATTTTATCAGTTCTGGTTCCCAGCTTATTTTTATTTCTGCTTCTGTAGAGCCTTGCTTTATTTGTTGCATCAATATATTATTACCAGCAAGCTTGTTTATAAAATTATTTTTTAAAAAGAAAGTATCCTTGCCCGGAAATAATTGATAAGCTTTTATAAGATGCTGCAGCTGTATTTTTTTATCAAGGGTTTCCAATACCTCTTCATTGCTGCTACTTAGGTTCCAACCATAACATATTTGGTTAAAACATTTGCTATTTTTAGCGCCTTCATTTGGCTTTGGGGTAAAGCTATATAAAGTATTTGGTAAAGAAGGGTGTCCAAATTTTTGAAATGGCTTATCAGTACCCCTGCCTTCGCTCATTACAGTGCCCTCAAAAAAACAAGTAGATGGGTAAAGGTAAATACTCTGCATTTCTTTTAAATTAGGGGAGGGGTTAATAGGCAAAATATACTTGCTATTGTGATCGTAATTTTCGCATTTAATAACCTGCACATAAAATGGAGTATCAATAGTTGGTTTAGTAGTCATATTATATGAATTAATTACATTGGCTTCATGCGATAACCAGCCTTCGCCTGTTAGCATTAAAGCATACTCGCCAATCGTCATGCCGTAAACTATGGGTATGGGCTGCATACCTACAAAGCTTTTAAAATTCATATCTAAAACTGGGCCATCTACATAAAATCCATTGGGATTAGGTCGGTCAAGTATCAAAAGTGGCTTATGGTTTTCAATTGCAGCTTCTACATAATACTGCAGCGATGAAATAAAAGTATAAAATCGTACACCCACATCCTGTATATCAAAAATTAAAATATCTACATCTTTTAAATCATCTGTAGTAGGTTTTTTATGGGTACCATATAAACTAATAATGGGTAATCCTGTTTTTTTATCTTTTGAATCATTTACTTTTTCGCCAGCATCTGCATCCCCCCTAAAGCCATGTTCAGGCCCAAAAATTTTAACAACATTAATACCACTACTAATTAGAGTGTCTACCAAATGCGTATTTTTTACCATGCTTGTTTGATTAGCAAAAACAGCTACAGCTTTACTTTTAAGCAAGGGAAGGTACTTGTGCATGCGTTCGGCTCCAGTAACAATATAGCCATTGTTAGCAGGCTGCGCAAATGCCCAGCAAAAATTAAAAAATAAGACTATACAACAGTATATAAATTTCTTCATACTGCTAATTTCCCAAAAACTTTTCATTTGGAGACATTTATATGGTAATTTGTACCCGTTTTTAACAAGTACAAACTTTTTTATTCAATAAAATTATTAAAAGACTAGCCAATAAACTAATATAAATATATTGCTGATGAACTAATCATTGGTAACTAATAAAAATAAAATAAAATTATGAAACAGGTTAAAGAAGGCGATGTAGTAAAAGTGCATTACACTGGTAAGTTAGTTAATGGCGAACAATTTGATTCTTCTATTGGCAGAGAGCCCTTGGAGTTTACTGTTGGCGCTGGACAAATGATTAAGGGATTTGATGCGGCCATGCCGGGTATGAATTTAGGCCAAAAGAAAACAATCAATATAGCTCCAGAAGATGCTTATGGGTTAAGAAGCGAAGAAGCACTTATTGAATTTTCTAAAGAAAATGTACCTGCAGACATGTTGCTTGAGCTAGGGATGACACTTACTTTAAGTAATCAAGCAGGACAGCCAGTTCCCGTAATTGTTGTTGAAGTTAAAGAAGAAATAATTATACTAGATGCCAATCATTTTTTAGCAGGCAAGGAATTAATTTTTGATATTGAGTTGGTAGAAATAGCTGAATAAATTAAAAAATGAAAAAGTAAAACGACACTTTGCGAAAGTGAACTGCCTTTTGTTTATAAACTACTATAAATAACTCAATAAAATTCTCCTAAAATTATTTACTCATTTCTCCCAGCTTTATCTAGTGTTTTTGGGGAGCATTTTATTTCTTATTTTTACCGTATGATACAAATTAGTTCCGATAACATTGCTAAGCGTTTTATGTGTTATGTAGGTATTGATACACAAAGCGATCCTACTAGTATATCACATCCCACAACAAAAAAACAAAAAGATCTTAGCAAATTATTGTTGCAAGAGTTGCAAGAAATGGGAATTGAAGACGCTACCACCGATGAATTTGGATATGTATATGCCACCATTCCCGCTAACAGTGATAAAAAAAATATTCCTGTTATTTGCTTTTGCGCACATGTAGATACTGCGCCAGATTGCAGCGGAACTAATGTAAAGCCTATACTTCATCGTGAGTATAATGGAAATGATATTGTGTTGCCAGATGATGAAACGCAGATTATTAGCTTAAGCAATTCACCCTATTTAAAAAATCATATTAATAAGGATATTATCACAGCAAGCGGCTTAACTCTATTGGGTGCAGATGACAAAAGCGGCGTGGCAGCCATTATGGAAGCTGCATTATTTTTTATTAAACACCCTACTATTAAGCATGGCGATATAAAAATTTTATTTACGCCTGACGAAGAAGTTGGGCAGGGTACGGCTAAGGTAGATATGAAAAAACTTGGCGCTCAGTTTGGCTATACATTGGATGGTGGCGAAGCAGGTAGTCTGGAAGACGAAACTTTTAGTGCTGATGCCGCAATAATTACCATACATGGCGTAGTTGTTCATCCAGGATATGCAAAAAATAAATTGGTTAATGCATTAAAAGTGGCAGGGGCAGTATTGGAGGCGTTGCCAAAAAATGAATGGAGCCCCGAAACTACCGAAAAGAGAGAAGGATTTGTACATCCAACTGCTGTAAATGGCATTACCGAAAAGGCAACAATACAATTAATTGTTAGAGATTTTACATTACAAGGCTTACAAAATCATCATGATCGACTTAAAAAAATTGCTGAAGAAACGGTAGCGAAATTTCCGGGCGCAGTAATGGAATATGTTGCACAGGAGCAGTATCGAAATATGAAAGAAGTGTTGGATACATGCACTGAGGTGGTAACTTATGCAGGCGAAGCTATAGAACGTGCGGGGTTAATTATAAAAAAAGAAAGCATTCGCGGAGGTACTGATGGTAGCCGGTTTAGCTATATAGGCATGCCATGCCCCAATATTTTTACTGGCATGCAAAACATACATAGTAAAGTAGAATGGATTGGTGCAAAAGATATGGCCATGGCTGCAGAAACCATTGTGCATGTTGCAATGATTTGGGAGGAAAGAAGTTGATCTGTAGAAGAATAATTACTAAGTGTATCTCCCTCTAATTGATAATTATTACTTGTAGTAGTTATCAAAATTTATGTAAGTATTTTGTCTGCCATGCTAAAAAAGACTCAAGTTGCTGAAGGTTATTTTTTAACCATTCTTTATATACATCTTCATTAACTTGTGTTATATAATAACAAAAAGCTTCGGTAAGGTTATTTGAAGCAATGGTATAAAAGTAGTCCACGTAAAAGCTCCACCAAAAATCTTTTTTTTCTTTTTTAATTGCCCCTAAAATTTCAAAAAAAGAATTTGTATTTTCTGAAAATAATTGAGCCGCAGATTTAGTTTTATTTGATTCATTGGCTTTTGAAGATTCTAAAAGTGCTAGCATAAGCTCGGCTGTATAAAACTCATCATTCTCTTTTTTAGTAGGCATAGCTAATGAGATTTTTTCATTACTTTTTTTCAGCGCTGCTTCTAATGTTTTTACTGCCGAAGCGGTTCTTTTGCTATTGGGTTCAAGCAGTAAAAAATTATACAAAGCTAAAATGCCTTTTACACGATTTCCTTGAGTCCTCATAGAAAGTGCAAGTAAAAAATGGCTGCTCGCATGCGATGGGTTTAGCGTTAAAGCTTTCTCTAGAGAGCCATCAGCAGTTTTATAATCTTTTAAACTAAATGATGTAAGTGCCAGATTATAGTAAAGCAAATAGTTTTTTGTAAACTTTTTCAAGCCTTGCTCGTAAGTTTTTATAGCTTCTAACTGCTTTCCTAAGTTGTCTAATGCCGCGCCTTTTAAAATATAAGCCTGGTCCATATAATCTACATTAGCAGCAATTACATTATCGCTATATTTAATTGCATTTTTATAATCTTTTATTGTTAGGTAGGTAGATGCAATTTCATAGTTTGCCTGTGTAGATATATTATTAACTAGCAGTGCTTTTTTATATAAATCTATAGCACCTATATAATTTCCTTTATCGTGCAGTTTTATTCCCTCACTTATAAGGCCATTAATTATTCTTTGCTGGCCTAATAAGCCGGTGTACGTTGATATGAGTATCAAAAAAAAAGCGGTAATTTTTTTTATCATCATAAAATTTATATTATTTTGATTCAGAAATTTTATCTTCTATTAGTTTTCTATATTTCTTTTTAAGTTTAAAATTATTTTTCAAATCATCACAGTAGATCAAAAGCGTTATAGAAGCATTGCGCTCAACTTTTAACGGATAAATAGATTCAGATTTATTTTCCAAACTATACTTAGCCATAGCTGCAATATATAAACTTAGCAAATTCTTGTCAGTGCCTAAATCTTGTAGGAGTCCTTCCATATAAAAATTATAATTTTTGGCGCCTGTCATCCATTTGGATAAAAATTGTAAAACGCCTGCCCTTTTTTTATCAAACTCAATAAATGGTGTAGATAGTAAAAAAGTTGCAGCAGACAAGGCCATCGGTTCAGTACCTTTAAAATCGGCTGGGTTCTCTAATTTAATATCCTGGTAAGGAAAAACAATTTGAGATAATGAAACAATACTTGTACCAACAAGTATTAGCATGAGTAAAAATTTATTCATTTCAATTAAAAATATTTTATTAGGCGGTAAATTTAAGCAATTAATAATCTACATTAGTTTAGCAAACTTGTAAGCTACGTGTTTAGGTTATATTAATTTAAGGCCTATTATACAATGTAATAAAAATTAGAATATGGATAAAGAGGATGCATAGCAGTTCGTATTATAACTTTCTGACAGTAATTAATTATTAAAATAATAAAGCAACTTAACTTAACCTTGCCCAAAATTATCTATAATCCATAAAAAATATGCTGTACCTTTATACAAATTTAAAACTATGGAAATATTAAAAGAATTCTGGTGGGCCATAATACTAGTTTTGGCCTTTTTGGGCTGTTTTGTAACTATTAACCAGGGGTTTATTGGTGTGGTAACTATGTTTGGTAAGTATAGGCGCATTCTTAGGCCAGGACTTAATTTTAAAATTCCTTTTTTGGAGCAAATATTTAAAAAAGTAAGTATTCAAAATCGCTCAGTAGAATTAGAGTTTCAAGCTGTAACGGTTGATCAAGCCAATGTATATTTCAAATCGATGCTACTGTATTCGGTACAAAACGAACAGGAAGAAACGATTCAAAAAGTTGCGTTTAAATTTATCAGTGAGAAGGATTTGATGCAAGCCCTAATACGAACTGTGGAAGGAAGTATTCGTGCTTTTGTATCTACAAAAAGACAGGCAGAAGTATTAAATGTACGAAGAGATATTGTTGAAAATGTAAAAGAACAAGTTGACGTAGCCTTGGAAGGATGGGGCTATCACCTTCAGGATTTACAGATTAACGATATTACTTTTGACGAAGCTATCATTACGAGTATGAGTAAAGTAGTGGCATCTAATAATTTAAAAGCGGCAGCAGAAAATGAAGGACAAGCGTTGTTAATTACAAAAACAAAAGCGGCAGAAGCCGAAGGTAATGCTATTAAAATTGCTGCTGAAGCAGAAAGACTTGCAGCTCAATTGCGTGGACAGGGTGTGGCATTATTTCGCGAAGAAGTGGCTAAAGGGATGAGTCAGGCAGCATCCGAAATGAAACAGGCTAACCTAGATACCAATGTAATTTTATTTAGCATGTGGGTCGAGGCTATTAAAAACTTTGCTGAATATGGTAAGGGTAATGTTATATTTTTGGATGGGGGAAGTGATGGTATGGAAAAAACCATGAAACAGATTATGGCCATGCAACAGATGGGATCAAAAAAATAAAAAAATGACTGTATACATATTATGAAGATTTTTTGAGAAAATTAAGGCGTTGGTTTATGGCACTTATATTTTAAACGTGCAGGAAGAAAATGGATTGACGAAAAGAGTAAAAGTGATTATTCAAAACTAGAAACAAAATACAGATTTATTTTTTAACAAAAATGAAAAAACTATTATTATGTTTTCTTGTATCAGCATCATTAGTTGCTTGTACAAACCAAGAAACAAAAAAAGCTGAAACATCTGAAGAGGACAAAGACACCGGCACTTGGACTTCTTTAGACTCAAAAACTATTAAAGTAAGACAATTACTTGAAGCCTTTGGCAAAAATGACTCAAGCGTCGTTTATGAAATATTTGCTGATACGGTAAAATTTTCTGATCAAATGGCTAATAACCAAGAGAACGGATTAACTAAAGTAAATCCAGGTGGACGTGCAGCATTTGTACAAAACAATCGAAATGCTCATCAGTTATTTAGTGATATAAGTGTAACAACCGATAACATGAGAACTTTTGTTAGAAAGGATGGAGTTACCGCTACATTGTTGTGGGGTATGTGGTCTGCAACGGGGAGATTTACAAAAAATAAAAGTACAGTTCCCGTTCATGTATATTTCTATTGGAAAGATGACAAAATTATAAGTGGAGGTCAATTTTATGATTTTACTGTAGCAAAAGCGGAGCTTGCGGCGTCTCAAATAAAATAACTAGTTCACTTTAAGTTTAGAAAAATACGACTGAGACCTCTAGCAATAGGGGTCTCTTTTTTTTCAAAAACCTCACGCAAAACCTCACGCAAACCTCACGCAGAAACAACAAAGGACCCACGATTTAACCTAAGCCCTTGATTTTCATGTAGCGAAGAACGAGATTTGTACTTGTGACCTCAGGGTTAAAAAACCGGAAATTATGCCCGGTTTGTTAATATAACAAGATTTAAAATTAAGGATTAACATTTTATTATGTAACTATTGTAAATTTGTTTCGTTTAATTTCATCATTAAATAGTTATTTAGCATAATTGAATAAAGATTATCATTATATTTAAAATCGGCATCTATGTTTAATATTTTATTACAGATCGATAGTACAGGAATTAGTAGTTCTGCAGCAGGAGAAGAATCTTTATTTTCACTATTAATAAAAGGAGGTATTCTGATGATACCGCTAGCCATATTTATGGCGATGGCTATATTCTTTTTTATAGAGCGGATGATTGCAATTAATAAAGCAAGCAAAATTGAAGATAATTTTATGAGTATTATCCGAGATCATATCATTTCGGGTAATGTTACCGCAGCACGCAGCCTTACAAAAAACACCCCCCATCCAGTTGCAAAAATGATTGATAAAGGCATTCAGCGCATTGGTAAACCTATTGACGCTATTGAAAGAAGTATGGATAATGTGGGCAAACTCGAAATTTATAAAATGGAAAGAAACTTACCCGTACTTTCTGTCATTGCACGTATTGCCCCACTGTTTGGATTTGTAGGTACTATTATTGGGTTAGTGATGCTATTGAGAGATTTTGCCGCCGCTTCTAATCCATCTATTACTGATATTGCTGATGCTATGTATGTAAAAATGATTACTTCAGCAACTGGTTTAATTATAGGGATCATTTCTTTTTTAGGCTATAGTTATTTAAATACACAGATTGATAAAACAGTTCACAAAATGGAAACAGCTAGCGCTGATTTTCTGGATATATTACAAGAGCCTACCAAGTAGTTTAGCGTTTGAAAAAATAATCCCGCGTGGCCGTGGTTAAAAATTATTATAGGATATAGCTTACTCAAACACAAGCCTAGGCTAAAAAATAGGAGCTATTTTACAGGTTGATATAGTAGAATTAATATTATGAGTTTAAAAAAACGATTACGGGATAATCATACTGAAGTGGATGCTGGTCCACTTAATGATGTGCTGTTTATTTTATTGATGTTCTTTTTGTTGGTATCTACACTGGCTAATCCTAATGTGGTTAAGGTTTCTAATCCTAAAGGGAAAAGCGATACTAAGGTTAGTCAAAATATTGTAGTTACTGTTACCAAAGAACAGAAAGTATTTATAGGCACACAACAAATTGATATCATATTCATAGATTCTTTACTAAAACAAGAAGTAGAGAATACAAAAAAATATATTGATACCCCCACTGTAGTTATGAATGTAGATACCGCAGCATATTATGGAATGGCTTTTAAAATTATGGAAGCTGCAAAAAGGGCAAAAGCTAAACTAGCAGCTAATGTTAAGCAGTAATCAATATTATCCTTTCTTTTCCAAACATATCTTTTTTTATCATCACTGTTTGGTAAATTTTTCTAAATAAGTCTGCAACTTCGTTTGCATATTCTTCATGCGTTTCCAAATATATTTTTCCTGTGGGCAGTAAATGAGTACTGCCAAATTTGGCTATTTTTTCATAAAAAATAAGTGGAGTATTATCGGGTACAAAGAGTGCAATATGAGGTTCAAAATCTATTACAGTTTTATTTATATTATCTTTTTCTTTTATAGGAATGTAAGGCGGGTTGCTAATGATAATGTTGAAAATGGGAAGGGACATCCATGTGGATTCATCCAAAAAATCCATCTCTGTAAATTGTATATGAGCATTATACTTAGCTGCATTTTCTTTTGCTAAAGCAAGCGCATCCTTATTGATATCAAGGCCTATTACCTTTGCTGCAGGCCAATTTTTCTTTATTGCAATACTGATGCATCCGCTGCCCGTTCCTATGTCGAGTATAGTGGAGTCGGTGAGCTTTGTCTTTCTATCATTTATTAATTGTTCAACTAATTCTTCCGTTTCTGGCCGAGGTATTAAAACATGCTCATTTACTTTTAATTTCAAACGATAAAACCAAGCTTCGCCCAACACATATTGAACAGGCTTGTAGTTTAGCAATTCCTGCATTTTTTCTTGTATTAGCATTTCAGCAGCAGGGGGAATGGCTTTTATAGGATTTTTTAAAATATCAATCTTTTTCAAGGATAAAACCTTTTCAAATACCCAGTCGGTGATAACCGTAGCTTCACTTAAAGTATAATTATTTTGCAACTGCACTAAAAAATATCGATATAATTCTTTAACATACATTAAAGCAAATTTAGTTTATTTTTTGATGCGTATTTTTGTTGCTTGTTAAATCATGAGGTGTCAAAATAAATGATCAGCAGCGCCTTTTTTTAGGAAAATAATATACTATTAATGAGCGATTCGTATTTTTATACCACTATCGACAAATCATCTACTGCCGAATTTAAAGACCGAGGGAGTAAGTTTTATGCATTTGCTTTTTCTATAGCAGTAGCAGATGATTTTAAAAAACAGTTGCAAATTTTAAAAAAAGAATATTCCAAAGCTACATACCATTGCTTTGCGTATCGCATTGGTACAGATGGGAATAATTTTCGTTGTTCAGATGATGGGGAACCTGCAGGAACTAACAGAAGGGTTCCCTTTCTTATATTCTAGTTGCAAAAATAAAATAAGTGAATTTATTTATTTAATTTCTTTGCAGTAAACATCCAATCCCAGGGATAAGGTTCAGCAAGCCATTTTGGAGGTTTATGAAACTCTGTACCCCACTCGTAATTTATTTTTTTAACACTCGTTACTTCAAAGCCTTCTAGTGTTAACAATAACTCCAGCTCTTCTTTTAAATAATGTTTAGTAGGTACGTCATCAATATCAGTAACTCCTTGCTTAATATTTTGTATTTGATTGATGGCTTTTTTGGGTTTGGGCAATTTGTCATTTTCTGCATCATCTACATTCCATCTATTGGCAATAATATGAGTATATAATTTAGATTCTAAAGACGGTACAACAAGTACCAACTTACCGCCAGCATGTAAACAAAGTGAAAGAGATTGAAAAAAAATAATTCTTTTTTCAAGAGAATGTGTGAGTATGGCATTGATACAAATGGCCGCATCGCAGGGTGTTACTGTAAGTTCGTCGGCTGACATATCCATCCGCAAGTATTCTACATTATCAATATCTGCGTATTTTTCTTTTGCTATTTGTAAATTTTTTGCAGATATATCAGCAGCAATTACTCGTTTAAATTTAGGTGCCAATACGGGTATCCATTTCCCCACGGCACAGCCAATATCTATTATCGTTTTTTCAGGAGAAGCCATTTCATTTATAGCAGCAACTATATGTCCTAACTTATCGTTTTGTAATACATCAAAAATTTCCGTTTCATATTTAGGAGCAATTCTTTCCCAATATTTTCTATCCATCTGAGTTGTATTATCTGTGTAACTTAATTTAATGAAAATTTTTCCAAATATTATTTAATAAAAAACAAACTATCTAAATCTTTCACTAACAGTTGTTTCTTTGCTTGCTGCAGTATACTTATAAAATCCCTCACCACTTTTTACACCAAGTTTACCTGCTAAAACCATATTTACCAATAATGGACATGGCGCATATTTAGGGTTGCCAAATCCATCTTGTAAAACTTTTAAAATACTTAAGCAAACATCGAGGCCAATAAAATCGGCTAACTGTAATGGTCCCATAGGGTGGGCCATGCCCAATTTCATAACCGTATCTATTTCTTCAACACCTGCTACAGATTCATATAAACTATAAATAGCTTCGTTTATCATGGGCATTAAAATACGATTGGCAATAAAGCCGGGATAATCATTTACAGCACAAGGTATTTTACCAAGCTGCTTACTTAATTCAATAATGATTTCTGTAACTTCTTTTTTTGTAGAGTAACCATTAATAACTTCAACCAATTTCATCACTGGAACTGGGTTCATAAAATGCATCCCAATTACCATATCGGCCCTTTTTGTTACAGCTGCAATTTTTGTAATAGAAATGGAGGAGGTATTGGTTGCAAGAATACATCCAGTAGGTGCATAAGTGTCTATCTGTTCAAAAATCGATAATTTTAGTTCTATATTTTCTGTTGCGGCTTCTACTATAAGCTGAGCATTTTTAACGCCTTCGGCCATTATGGAACTCACCGCAATATTAGCTAGCGTTAACTTTTTTTGTTCTTCCGTTATTATTCCTTTTGTAACCTGTCTGTCTAAATTTTTATTAATGGTATCCAATGCACTTTGTAATTGTAAAGGATTTATATCCACTAAAATTACTTTAAACCCTGCCTGAGCAAATACATGGGCAATCCCATTGCCCATGGTGCCCGCACCAATAATACTGATATTATTCATACTCATTGGTCTCTGTTTAGTTATAAGTTATAAATTTTACTATTTTAATACTATTTGCTTTTTATTGTAGTACTATTTTATTATTACAATAAAAAGCAAATTATTTAAATGCACTTATTCCAGTTATGTCCATGCCAGTTATTAGCAGATGAATATCATGAGTGCCTTCATAGGTAATAACACTTTCTAAATTCATCATGTGACGCATTACTGAATATTCGCCCGTAATTCCCATTCCGCCTAACATCTGGCGCGCATCTCTACAAATATTTGTAGCTACTTCGCAGGCATTTCTTTTAGCCATACTTACCTGTTGCGGGGTACCTTTTCCTTCATTCATTAAAACACCAAGGCGCCAGTTTAATAATTGTGCCTTAGTAATTTCAGTAATCATTTCAGCTAATTTTTTTTGTTGTAATTGAAAACTGCCAATTGGGTTTCCAAACTGAATTCTTTCTTTGCTGTAATTCAAAGCCGTATCATAACAATCCATAGCAGCACCAATTGTGCCCCAGGCTATACCAAAACGAGCTTTAGTTAAACATCCTAATGGTCCTTTTAGCCCTTTTATATTTGGTAAAATATTTTCTTTTGGAACTTTTACATTATCAAAAACTAGCTCACCTGTTGCGCTAGCACGTAGGCTCCACTTACTATGAGTTGTAGGGGTACTAAAACCATCCATGCCTCTTTCTACAATCAACCCTCTTATTTCTCCAGCTTCATCCTTTGCCCACACCACAGCCACTTGTGCAAATGGCGCATTGCTAATCCACATTTTTGCACCATTTAATATTACATGGTCACCAGCATCTTTAAAGTGGGTTAGCATGCCGCTTGGGTCACTACCATGGTTGGGTTCGGTTAAACCAAAACAACCAAGCCACTCACCACTTGCCAATTTGGGTAAATATTTATAGCGTTGTTCTTCACTACCATATTGGTAAATAGGAAACATAACCAAACTGCCTTGTACACTTGCCGTAGACCGTACACCACTGTCACCACGTTCCAACTCCTGCATCATTAATCCGTAGCTGATATAATCTAGTCCACCCCCACCATATTGCTCCGGCACGGTTGGACCATAGCATCCTAGGTCACCCATTTGCTTGATGATCTGTTGTGGAAATTCTGCTCTTTGGGCATAATCCTCAATAATTGGAGAAATTTCCTTCTTAACATAATTGCGTACACTATCTCTTATCAGCTTATGCTCTTCAGTTAGTAGTTCATCTATATTAAAATAATCGGGCGATTGAAAGTTATCTGTTTTAGAAGCCATATGTAAAATTAATATGTGTAATAATAGTATTTGGCAAAGATAAAGTATCCCGCTTTCATTTTAAATTGTTGTGTAAGTAAAGAACAATATCTAATTTCATAAATAAAGTAGCCAAAATATGACCAACTTCTCTTATTTAGCCCTTGGCGATAGTTATACTATTGGCGAAAAGGTAGCTTTTGATGATAATTTCCCCAATAAAACAGTTAAATTATTAACAGAATTAGGTTACCCTTTTTATTTACCCAAAATCATTGCTAAAACTGGGTTTACAACAGAAGAGTTGATTAAAGCAATTGAGCAATCAAACACAATAGAATTTTATGATATTGTATCGCTACTTATTGGTGTAAATAATCAATATAGAGGGTATTCGCTAGCTGAATTTAAAATTGAATTTGAGCAATTATTGCAACGGGCTATTTATTTTGCAGACAATAAGCCCAAACGCGTTTTTGTTTTAAGTATTCCTGATTGGGGGGTAACTCCTTTTGCTGAAGGACGCAACAGAAATCAGGTAGCTGTAGAAATAGATGCTTACAATTTTATTTGTGCATCATCAGCGAATGAGTATAAAACTAATTTTATTAATATTACAGATATGCAAAGGGTAGATGGAGCAAGAGCAGAATTTTTAGCAGCTGATGGCTTACATCCTTCGGCAGAAGAATATGAAAAATGGGCAGTTAAATTGTCTTATAAAATATTGAATGAGCTGAAGGTATAAATTACGACATAATTATTAGGATAAGTATGTGGCCATTTCTATTTGATACTGTTGTGCAATAACCCTTGCTTCATCAGCAAAATTAGTATCAGTGCTGGCATAAATAATTGTCCTTGATGCATTTACAAGTAAGCCACAGTCTTTATTTAATCCATATTTGCTGACTTCTTTTAAACTACCTCCCTGAAAACCAACACCGGGCACTAGCAAAAAATGATCAGGAATTATTTTACGTATTTCTTCTAAATCACTTGCTTTTGTTGCACCAATAACAAACATTAAGTTATTGATATTGCCCCAGCTGCATACTTTTTTTAAAACGGTTTCATAAAGAAATTCATCTCCTATTTTTTGCTGCTCAAAATCTTTACTGCCTACATTGCTTGTAAACCCCAATACAATGCCCCATTTATTTTCGAATTCTAAAAATGGTTTCACACTGTCTTCACCCATGTATGGAGCCACAGTGATTGCATCAAAATTCAAAGTCTCAAAAAATGCTTTAGCATATTGAGAAGAGGTATTTCCAATATCACCGCGCTTAGCATCGGCAATTATAAAATGTTCTTTCGAAATGTAATGCACTGTTTTTTCCATGGCTTCCCAGCCTTTTAATCCCATCGCTTCGTAAAATGCGGTATTAATTTTATAAGCTACACACAAATCTTGCGTAGCATCAATAATCTGTTTGTTAAACTCAAAGATAGCATCAGGGAAGGGTTGTAGATGTTTTGGTATTTTAGTAATATCCGTATCTAAACCCACGCAGAGATATGATTTTTTTTGTTGAATTTGTTGTATGAGTTGTTTTCTTGTCATGTTACAAAGTTAATCTACTTTCCATTTCTGCTGCAATCATTTTTGAGCCTTCATCTGGCCTTTTCATTAATTCTGTAATAACACTTTTCCTAATTTGTTCATTCTGATTCTGGCTTAATTTAAATACATTATCAATAGTACTCACTTCAATTTCAAAACCAACAATGGCTTTTATTAATTTTTGTACATATTCCATAGGCAGGTTATTAAATGCAGCTATAGTTTCTGTTCCTTCATATTTATCAGTGATGGTCCTGATGGCCTGGTATGTTCCTGCTTCATCTGTAAAATGTATTTTCCCTTTTGCATGTACGGCTATATAATTCCAGGTGCTTGCTACTGCCGGGGTGCCATACCAACTGGCACTTACATAACAATGAGGTCCGGTAAATACAACCAATACATTTTTGTTTTTTTCAAATGATTTGTGGTGATCTGTATTCTTCATCAAGTGGCCTGTAAGAAATATTTTTCCAGCTTCTCTTATTTCAATATTTAAAGGAAGTTGTGTTGCAACTGGGTACTGCTCACCAAAACCCGTTACAACAGCAAAGAAATTATTTTTCAGGAAAGCAATTACTTTATTCTGATCTTGTTCAAAAAAGTAATGAAGGTTATACATATTAATTTTTGATATTTTTTAAGATCATTTTTTCAATTTCCTCATCCTGCCATTTGTTTTCAATATCAGGGATCGCCATTACTTGTTGCATAATAGTTTCCTGCCTTTGTCCATTAAGCAGGGCCTCACTATACCTTATATGGTTACTAAAGGTTACTTGTGCATAAGCAGGTATCCATTTATCTGGATATTTTTTGCTAAAAGCAGCTTCTATTTTTTTCTGTAATAAAAATTTAGGCTGATTTACTTTGTCCCTCATTTCTACAAAATTATTTAGTGCTAAATCTGCAATAGCATCCCCATCAGGTTTTCTTAAAGATTGGTATTCAGCTAAAATTTCCGACCAGTTATCGAGATGCTTTTCAATTAAACTATTTAGCACTGAGCAATCTTCAAAACCACAGTTCATGCCCTGCCCAAAAAAGGGAACAATAGCGTGTGCGGCATCACCAATCAAAGCAAATTTGTCATTTCTTATCCAGGGATAACATTTTACCGTGACCAAAGAAGAAGTTGGATTGGTGAAAAAATCTTCTTCAAGTGTTGGCATTAACGTAGCCGCATCTATAAAAGTTTTTTCAAAAAAAGACCTTACTTTTTCTTTATTATCTAATGACGCAAATGAAAATTCTCCTTCAAATGGAAAAAAAAGTGTGCAGGTAAAACTCCCATCAATATTAGGAAGGGCAATCATCATGAAATTGCCTCTCGGCCATATATGTAATGCATTTTTATTCAGTAAAAAAATGCCGTTTTTTCCGGCAGGAATAGTTAGCTCTTTATACCCAAAATCAATGTAGTATTGTTGATATTGGAAACGATCATGCTGCATTTGGTGTGTTAATCTGGCGGCAGAAAAAGCACCATCACTGCCAAATAAAAGTTGAAATTTTAAAATTGATGGATTAAAGTTTATTGCATCCTGCAGAGTCAATTCATTTTTATTCCAGTCTATAGCTTCGCATTTTTGATTAAAACTGATTTCAACTTTATGTTGTTCTGCAAGATCCATCAACTTGCAATTTAATTCGCCTCTTGATACGGAATTGATATATTGATCTTCTTTACCGTAAGCCTGGTAGGCAGTGCTGCCATCTGTATTATGCATAAAGCGGCCATGCATGGGTATACAAATCTTTCTAATCTCATCCATTAAGCCCACCTCTTCCAAGGCTTTGATACCACGATCGCTTAGTGCAAGATTTATTGAGCGGCCAGCAATCATATTCTGCTTACGCATGTCGCTCCTGCGTTCAAAAATTTTTACTTCATATCCACGTTTTGATAAATAGATAGAAAGTAATGAACCAACAAGACCAGCTCCAATAATTATTGTTTCCTTTTTTTTGTTACTCATTTTCAAGAATTAATTTAATCGCTTCTCCAAATACCCACAATTCTTCAAATGAATTATATAAAGGTACTGGGGCTATCCTTATTACATTAGGCTCTCGCCAGTCGGCTAATATGCCATTCTGTTTTAACGCTTCAAAAATTTTCTTCCCTTTTTGTAGCATCATCATAGAAATCTGGCATCCTTTTTCTCCTTTAGGCGTAATAATTTCAATCTTTTTTTCTAATGAATTTGCATTGAGTTCGTCAATGATAAAAAATAAATAATCACTTAATAGTTTTCCTTTTACAATCAAATTTTTTATGCCGGCTTCTTCAAAAATATCAAGGGCAGCTTTGTGCACAGCCATACTTAATACAGGAGCATTGCTTAATTGCCAACCTTCGGCTGTTGCAATAGGTTTAAATCCTTTCTCCATCTTAAAACGTGTTTCTTTCTCGTAGCCCCACCATCCAGCCAGCCTAGGTATTGCCAAATTACTGCTATTATTTTTATGTACAAAAACTCCACCAACCCCACCAGGCCCACTATTTAAATATTTATAACTGCACCAGCAAGCAAAATCAACCTGCCAGTCATGTAAATGCAATTCAATATTACCTGCAGCATGTGCTAAATCAAAACCACAGTAAGCTCCTGCATCATGCGCTGTTTTGGTAATAGTTTTTATATCAAACACTTGGCCATTGTAATAATTTACACCACTAAAAATAACTAGTGAAGTTTCATCTGCATGTTTTTTTATAGTGTCAATAATATCTTCTGTTCTAATGCTATGTTCTCCTGCTCGTGGGGCAACTTCAATAATCACTTCTTCTGGGGTAAGACCATGATACTTAGCCTGTGACTCAAATACATATTGATCAGAAGGGAACGCCATGGCTTCGCAAATAATTTTAAATCTTTTTTTCGTTGGCTGATAAAAACTCGCCATCATTAAATGCAGATTTACAGTAAGCCCGTTCATTACCACAATTTCTTCAGGCAATGCACCAATTATTTTACTTAATAAATTCGGAAACATTTCATGATAGCTATACCATGGTTGTCTCGCATTAAAATGTCCTTCTACACCAAAACTAGCCCAATCTTCCAACTCATTCAATACATAATCTTGTGTAGTTTTAGGCTGTAAGCCAAGAGAATTGCCGACAAAATAGATGCATTCATTTCCATTGATAATAGGAATGTAAAATTTTGAACGAAAATCTTTTAATGGATCAATAGTATCTAATTGTTTGGCAAAATCTAAACTATTCTCAAATATCATTTTGTAGTTTTAATCTATTGTAGCAATTACTTTTAATTCAATGGCAATGGGTGTTGGTAAACTTTTTACTTCCACTGTTGTTCTGCAAGCTTGCACATTAGCAAAATATTCGTCATAAATTTTATTGTAAACCGGAAAATCTTTTTTCATATTGGTTAAAAAAACAGTAATATCTACAATCTTATTCCAACTGCTGCCACTGGCTTCCAGTATAGCTTTTACGTTGGCAAAAACTTGCAGGCATTCTGCTTCTATATCATACTTATTAATATTTCCTGCCTCATCTAATTCTAAACCAGGAATAGAATTATCTATTGCGTTTCTGCTGCCAATACCCGATAAAAATAATAGATTTCCAATACGCCTTGCATGAGGATAAGCACCTAAAGGTTTCGCTGCTAATTCTGTATTTATTATCTCACTCATAATGTTTTTTTAATGCTAAAAATTATAACACAGAATTTTTGCTTAGATATCCTCTGCCTATTCTTTAATTTATATCTTCTCGCCGCTTAACTTAAAATTGTATACAAACGTTTTTTGCCTCTGTAAAAAACTTTAACGCCTCCCAACCACCTTCTCTACCCACTCCACTATTTTTTATGCCGCCAAAGGGTGTACGTAAATCCCTTACTAGCCAACAGTTAATCCAAATAATGCCAGCTTGTACTTTTGCTGCCATACGATTAGCTTTATTAATGTCTTCTGTCCAAATAATTGCTGCCAGACCATAATTTGTTGCATTGGCTAACTCTACAGCTTCTTCCTCGTTATCAAAAGGTTGAATAGTAACAACAGGGCCAAATATTTCTTCTTGATTTGATTTGCAAGATTGTGTTAAGCCTTCAATAATTGTTGGTTCTATAAAATATCCATTTGCGCATCTGCCCTCTAATTTAACTGCATTTCCACCACATAAAATGGTACCACCTTCTTTTTTTGCAATATCTATACAGTGCATTATTTTATCAAAATGTACTTTACTTACAATAGCGCCTTGTTTACTTTGCTCACTCAACGGGTCGCCAACTTTTAAATTTTTGGTAATTTCAATGAAATATTTTTTAAAATTTTCGTACGCGCTTCTCTCAAGTAATATTCTGCTGCCACATAAACATATTTGTCCCTGATTGCCAAAGGAAGAGCGGATAGTTTCGGTTAACATTTTTCCCCAGTTACAATCGTTAAAAATAATATTTGGATTTTTGCCTCCCAATTCCAGTGATAATTTTTTAAACATCGGCCCAGCTATAGAGGCAATATGTTCGCCAGCTTTTGTACTGCCTGTAAAGGAAATAGCTTTAATATCGGGGTGCTTTATAATTGCTTCTCCACAATGCTGACCTGTACCATGCACAATATTTAAAACCCCATCAGGCAACCCTGCTTCTTTACATATTTTTCCCAAAAGAAATGCGGTAACCGGTGTTATTTCGGATGGTTTTGCAATCACACAATTTCCTGCGGCTAAAGCGGGGGCTATCTTCCATGTAAATAAATACAGCGGTAAATTCCATGGAGAAATACAGCCAACAATTCCAACAGGTTGTCGTAAGGTGTAATTCACTGCTTTATCTTCCATATGATGACTTTCACTTGCAAAATGCATAATGCCAGTTGCAAAAAAACGAAAGTTAGATGAGGACCTAGGGATGTCTACTATTTTACTTAACCATAATGCTTTTCCATTATCGTTAGTTTCGGCTAATGCCAATTGTTCTATATTTTCATCTATTAGTTCGGCAATTTTATTAAGAATAATAAATTTTTTTTCAACCGGTACAGCGGACCATGCGGGAAATGCTTTTTTTGCCGCTTTAACAGCTAAATCAATGTCTTTGACACCACTATCAGGAATTTGTCCGTAAACAGCTCCTGTAGCAGGATTTACATTATCAATAAAATTCCCACTTAGCGGCCCAATAAAATTTCCACCAATAAAATTTTCCAGATGATAAGGAATAGTAAGGTTCATGGGTTAAAGATAAATAAAAAAGCTGCACCAATGCCATCTATCGTTACATGAACAGTATATAATTTAAAAGTTTAATCAGATAAGCCCTGTTTAGATAAAACGAAAAAATTTAAACTTTTGATTACTGCGCTTTTAATATCTGATTAGGTAAATAGCAAAAGGCGATTAGTATAATTAACCTCTTTATCAAAATTTAGTATAGTCAGGTTAAAAAAATAATTATCTTACAAGTCTAAAATTTATATTATGTCCATATTAGCACCCTTTAATTTAAAAAAATGGATTGATGATAATCGAGGTTTTTTAAAACCGCCGGTAGGCAATAAATGTATCTATAAAGACGCAGAAAATTTTATTGTGATGGTAGTAGGTGGTCCTAATTCTCGTAAAGATTATCATTTTAATGAATCTGAAGAATTGTATTACCAAGTTGAAGGCAATATCGTTTTAAAAATTATAGATAATGGCGTGCCAAGGGATATAGCCATTAATGAAGGAGATTTATTTTTGTTGCCTCCAAAAACACCACATTCGCCACAGAGGGGTGCAGGCACCGTAGGGCTGGTAATTGAAAAAGTACGCGAAAAGGAAGAAGATGGGTTTTTATGGTATTGCGAAAACTGTGGCAATAAATTGTATGAAGAATATAAAGTGATTACTGATATTGTTACACAATTACCAACTGTTATGGAAGATTTTTATGCTGATGAACAAAAAAGAACCTGTAGTAAATGCAGTTCTGTAATGTCGCCACCTGTTAAAAAAGGATAATTTATTTATGCTAAAGCCAAGCTAATAATTAGCCACTCAGCATGTAAAATTTCAATATGAAAATTGATATACACACTCATATCATGCCATCGGTAATGCCCAACTGGCTGCAAAAATTTGGCTATGGCGAATTTATACACTTGGAACATCGCAATTGTAAAGCTTGTATGATTAAGGGTGATAAAGTTTTTAGAGAGCTAGAAGTTAATTGTTTTGATGCAGATGTTCGGTTATCAGAAATGGACGAAACAGACGTAACGATGCAGGTGCTCTCCACCATTCCTGTTTTATTTAATTATTGGGCTAAGGCAAAAGACGGTTCGGAAACTTCCCGGTTCTTTAATGATCATATTGCTGAAACTGTTGTAAAAAATCCCTACCGATTTATTGGAATCGGCACCGTTCCATTACAAGATATTGATCTTGCTATTAAAGAAATGCAGCGTTGTGTACAGGTATTAAAAATGCCCGGACTTGAAATTGCTAGCAACATAAATGGGGTTAATTTAAACGATGAAATTTTTTTTCCATTTTATGAAGAAGCTGAAAAGCTTGGCTGTGCCTTATTTGTACATCCCTGGGAAATGATGGGAGAGGATCAAATGCAGAAATACTGGTTACCTTGGCTGGTAGGCATGCCCGCCGAAACCTCTCGTGCTATATGTTCTATGATTTTTGGTGGCGTGTTTAAAAAATTTCCAAAACTAAGGGTCGCCTTTGCTCATGGCGGAGGCTCGTTTCCCATCACTATAGGCAGAGTTGAGCACGGTTTTAATGTGCGTCCCGATTTGGTTGCCATTGACAATCAAGTAAATCCAAGAGATAATATAGGTAAATTTTGGATTGATAGTTTAGTGCATGATGCAAATGCAATGCGATATATTGTAGAGGTGATGGGTGAAGATAAAATCTGCTTAGGAAGCGATTATCCCTTTCCTTTAGGAGAACATTGCCCTGGTAAATTAATTGAAGAAATGAAATTTACAAAAGACCTTACTGATAAATTATTATTTAAAAATGCACATGATTGGCTGGGATTATAAAGCAAATCCTCCTAAATAATTAGTTTATTCATTAAATAAATTTGGATAATCTGTAATAATTCCATCAACGCCTAACTTTTTTAATTCTGCTATTTTATTTTTATCATTCACCGTCCAGGGAATAATTTTCATTTTTAAATTATGACACTTTTTAATTAGGACCTCATTAATTAATACAAAATCTGGACTATATATATTGGGTATAAAGCCCAATGATTCTATTTGTTTATTGAAACTATTTTTGTTATCAGCTTCAATTAACATAGCTGTTTTAATATTTGGATAATGCTCATGTAGGTATTGTAAAATTCTAAAATCAAAGGATTGAATAACTACAAAATTTTCCATCTGGTTGTCTATAATCTCTTTCATCAATAATTCTACAAACTCAGCTGGTTTCGGATGGTAGATGTTATCTCCTTCAGGTAAACATTTGGTTTCAATATTATATAATGGAAATGGACGCTTTGATGTTATCATGTATGCTTTAACTGTTTTAAATAAATCTGATAAAAGAGGCTTAACAGCAGGTGTTTTTTGCTGATTCGTAAAGCGAGGGTGTACTTTTAAGCCTACATCATATTTAATGATCTCTGCATAATTCATCTGGTACATATTAAATATACGCTCTTCTTTTTGATTTATAAAACCACCATCTGGCTTTGTTGTTATTTCGTGATTAAAAAATGGTTCGTGCGAAAGAAAAACTTTTTTGTCTTTGCTAATGCTGATGTCCATCTCTATGGTGGTTACATTTAAACCGATGGCATTAATCATAGCGGGTATTGTATTTTCGGGCATTAAACCTCTGCAACCACGATGGCCTTGTTTATCAAAAGGGGTTGTTTCCCCAATTTGCAAGCTGATGTCGTATTTTTGGAGCTCATTATTCATAACCGCATTATTTTTTGCTGAACGACAGGATGTAAAAATTATACAGGGCAATAAAATTTTTAAAATTGTTTTTGTAAACATTAAAAATAATTCTGTTTTCATTTTTTAAAGTTAATCACTTTTTAAATAAAAATACATTGGTATATTAATAAAAAAGGCATGAAAAAATCATGCCTAAGTAAAAAAAGTATAGATATAAATTTATATTTTGTCTTCTTCTTCGGTATTCTTTTCGGTGGGCATTCCTGTATTAAGTTCAGGTTCTTCTAAATTAGATGTATCCATATTTTCTTCCGCTTCTTTTACATTAGTTGCATGCACCAGTTCTTCCATCAATACTTCCGAAATTTTAGGAAGGTCTTCGGCACTATTGATGCCAAAATAATCCATAAATGATTTTGAAGTTGCATAAATAAGTGGTTTGCCTACTGCATCTTCGTTTCTTCCAGAAATAATTACTAAGTCTTTTTCAAGTAACTTTTGTACTGCATAATCACAGTTAACTCCACGTATAGATTCTATTTCACTTTTTGTAATAGGTTGCTTATATGCAATAATCGCTAGTGTTTCTAATGCAGCGGTTGAAAGACGCTTTAAAAATTTATCTCCATTAAGTTGAGCTACAGTTTTATGGTATTCTTTTTTGGTAAGAAATTGCCAGCCACCTCCAATCTGCCTCAGCTCAAACGCATAAAATTCCGCGCTGTATTTTTCTCCAATGCCTTCAATAGCAGCATTCACTTGTTCTTGCGATGCCCTATCTTCTATAAAAGCTAAAGCGCTATTTATCAATTCAAGAATTTCTTCATTGGTCAATGGTTTATCACTGGCAAAAATTAGAGCTTCTATATGTGGAATGATTTCTGAAAGTTCCATATTCAATTTGATAATTTAAATATTTAATGGATTGTAGATTAAATGACCTACAATCCATTAAATAAATTTTATCCTTGCAATGCAGCAGCACCACTTACAATTTCCGTTAATTCGGTTGTTATGGCTGCTTGTCTTGCTCGGTTATAACTAATTTTTAATGATTTCAATAATTCACTTGCATTATCGCTAGCCTTATCCATGGCTGTCATGCGAGCTCCATGCTCGCTGGCATTGGCATCTAAAGTGGCTTTAAATAACTGCGTGTTTAAAATTTTAGGCATCAGTTCTGCAATTAACACATTTTTGTCCGGCTCAAAAATAAAATCTGCATTTTTTTGCCCCTCTATTTTTTCAACCTTTTGTACAGGCAAAAATTGTTCTGCAACAAAACGCTGTGTTGCCGCATTTTTAAATTCGCTGTAAATGAGTTCAACTGCATCAATTTCTTTATTGGCAAATGCATCCATGGCATGCTTAGCTGCAGTCTGCACTTTATTAAAACTTAATCCAGAAAAGATATCCCAGTAATCGCCTACAACATTAAATCCTGTTTTTATAAAACTTTCAAATCCTTTTTTACCAATAGGTAAAATTTGTACATTCCCCTTGGCAAATTGCGCTGCATATTTTTCATTAATAACTTGCTTTGCTAACTTAATTAGGTTGCTATTATAACCACCACATAAACCGCGGTCGCTGGTAACAACAATAATCATCACCTGTTCCACATTTCGCTGTGCAGCCAATGCCATACTAACATCACCTTCGCTACTGCTTACAATATTACTCAGCATTTGTTGCAATTTTTTTGCATAGGGCCGCATTTGTGTAATGGCATCCTGGGCACGACGAAGTTTTGCAGCACTCACCATTTTCATGGCTTTTGTAATTTGCTGTGTACTCTGCACACTTTTTATACGGTTACGAACCTCTTTTAATGCACCACTCATAGTAATATTGTAGTTAAATTATCAGTAAAATATCCCAATTTAAGCGGGATAGCTTTTAGGGGAACAAAGGTATAAGAAAATTAGCAATTTTTTACCTACAACTAACAGGAATAAGAAAAGCAATTTTTACCCCCCGCTTTACACCTAAAAACGAACTCCAGGGGATCCCAATTTTCTAATATCTAGCCCTGAACTCTGTGTATTTTTGCCTGCAAATCTTTGCAACCTATAAGTAAATGTGGCTATAAAATACCTAGTAAGCCTATTTGAGCGACTGTCAACAATTGAATTAGCCGTTACCGAGCGGCTTATATTGCTATTTTGTTTAAATAGATCAAAGCCTTCAATTTTAATAATACCATTCTTCTTTTTAAAGACTTGCTTTTCAAAAGAAGCATTCATAATTAATTGATTCTGGCTAACACTACTCGCTAAACCATTATTAATGGTGTAATCAAGTCCATAATTTAAAACAAATGATTTTGTAATATTTAAATTCATATTACTGCTTAGTATCCATGCATTACTTGATGCATTTTGTAATGTAGTTATTTGTTTACCTGCTGCGCTTTTATATTTAACATCATTTAAACTATAGCTAATGCCTGTGCCTAACTCCAGTATTTCTTTGTAATTGTATTCGAAATTTAAACCCTGCCTAATTACCCAATTTTGTCCAATATTACGAATGCTATCTATTAAATTAATATTGTGATTATAATTAGCAGTGCCATTAAATGATACTACATATTTTCTATTTTTGTATGGCTTGGAAAATACATAGAACCCGAGTAAATTATAATAACCATTTACGTTTTGTGGAATACTTAACTGACGACCCGCACCTTTATTAATAGTATTATTTACAATCTGATTTTTAATAGTACTAAATGTAAAATTGGTAAACAAAACTTTTCCACTTATAATATTAAAATTATTATAACTCAAATTCATGTTGTGATTCATAGATGGTTTTAGACTTGGATTACCTACGGTTATATTTTGCGGATTACTTAAATCCTGTACCGGCTGCAACTGACTAAAAGTAGGCTGAGTAGCATTTCCGTTATAACTATAGTTAAGTGTTTTTGTGCGGCTGAAATTATAAACAAACCGAGCTATAGGGAATACGCTTGCTCTTTTAACAGGAAGATAAGCGCTGTCTTTTGTAATAGAATTGCCCTGCAGATTTACTGGCTGCAAACTTAATCCAATCGTGTAATTGTATTTCTTTTTTGTGGTACGCAAAGACAATCCGATACGGTTGTTGTAAAAATTATTTTCATAATCATTACTCAAAAATCCATTCAATGTTTTTGCTTTTGTAGCGCTATCAACATTAAATGTTTCTCGATTATTTTCAGCGTAATTTAAATTGTGGGAATAACTAAAATCAAGACTCTGCAATTTATTTAATGGCTCCGAATATGTAAAACGTATACCATAATTATAGTTGTTGTTTTCTTGATTAACAAACTGAAAAATATTGCGCGATCCTGCACCTGGTGAAATATATTGATAACTTAAATTGGTAATATCTTGCTCAGAGTTATTATCAGAACTGCCTAATGTTATACTGCTTGAAAAATTACGCCCCCGTTTTCTAAATTTATGATTGTATAAAATTGTAGCTGCTACACTTGGAGCTTGCGAATTAGTTAAGTTTCCATTATTGCCGTCACTGGTTTTTAGACCAGTGGTTCCTAAATAATCAAAATTGGTGTTATTATTGGCATTGTTGCCGCTGTAATTAATACTAGGACTAATTTTTAAGTAATTGAAAGAATCGACCTGGTATTCTAGATTAAAAGTAAAGCGATGCGATTCACCTTTGGTAAGATTATCTACATATTGGTTATTAATATAACTGTTGGTTTCAAAAAAAATTTGAGAGGATGAATTTTGCAGCTGGCTTGTATTTTTATGATTATAAGCGTAACTGCCATAAACAGTAATTCTTTTACTCCACTGATCGCGGTAGTTAAAACCAAAAGAATTGGTAGTGGAAATACCACTATTATTGGAACCACCCAAAGCAGATGTGTTACCGGCCTGCATCATGCCCCCCGTGCCTCCCATATCACTCATTGCACTCATGCCTGAACGCATCATACTGGTAGCACCACGATTACCACCACCACCAAAATTAAAAAGCGAAGTATTCGTATTATTGCTATTGGCTATAAAAGATATCTGACGGTTGTTGTTAAAGTAATTGCCATTTCCTGAAGCCTGATAACGATCTTTGGTTCCATAACCCGCAGTAGCTCGTCCAAAAAAACCTTTGTTCTTATCTTTTTTCAATTGAATATTAATCACTTTATCGGGGTCGCCATCTTTTATACCCGACACCGTCGCTTGGTCGCCGTAATCATCAATTACCTGAATCTTATCTACAAGATTTGCAGGTAGTTCTTTTGTCGCTGTTTTTATGTCTCCACCAAAAAAATCCTTCCCATTTACTTTTATTCGGCTTATTGCTTTACCCTGTGCAGTTACATTTCCATCTTTATCTACCTGCACACCAGGTAATTTTTTTAACAGATCTTCTACCACGGCACCTTCTTTAACTTTAAATGAAGCAGCGTTATATTCAATTGTGTCTTCTTTTACAACAATGGCCGGGGCTTCTACTACCACCTCACTTAAAAGTTTGGCGTCCTGGGACATTACAAAAATACCCACATCAACTGTTTTTTCTGCTTTACTTATTGGAACAAATCTGGCTTTTGGCCAATAACCCATATGGCGAATAATGATAGAAAAATTGGAACTTGGTATCATCTCAAACCTAAATTGACCCTTGGTATCAGTAAATGTATAGCTTGTATCTGTTGGGTTAGATTTTACAACCAAGCCAACTACAACGTTTTCTATTGGCTTTAGGGAAGCAGAATCTATAAGGCTGCCTTTTACCTGTGCAAATGAATCTAAAATCAAAAAAAATAAAATGAAACTGGTAAATATTTTTGTCATAACGTGTTGTTGGTATACGAATTTATTCATGCAAAAATAGACTTAGATAACAGGATGTAAAAATTTAATTGGATGAATGGTAATACTTTTTTTGGATATTTTTAGCATTTTTTAAAAATAGGTACAATTTAATAAATTCATCCTGTAAAGCTTTTCAAAACTACTATCCATCAACTTATAAACATTTACTACCTTTGTTGCCCCCATTTAAAAGGGGGAGGATCTGTCATTCTGGCTCAAAAATTATTTTTGCACCATATTTGACTATTAAATAATCCTAATACTTAAGCATTTATACAATACCCAACAACACTGAATTTTATGATAGGAGTTATTTCAAAACTTTTTGGCGGTAGTAAGAGTGAAAAAGATGTAAAAAAAATTAAACCTCTGGTTGCGCAAATTAATCAGTTTTTTAATCAATATCAGTCACTTAGCAATGATGAGTTACGTAATAAAACGGCAGCGTTTAAGCAACGTATAGCTGCACACCTTAATCATATTGATACGGATATTGTAAATAAAAAACTAGCAGCCGAAGAATTACCAATTGAAGATATTACTGGTAAGGATACTTTTTATAAGCAGATAGACGAATTAAATACAGACAGAGATAAGCAATTAGAAGTCGTATTGCAGGAAATTTTACCAGAAGCTTTTGCGGTGGTAAAAGAAACTAGTCGACGCTTTAAAGAAAATGAAACAATAGAAAGTACAGCCACAGAATTAGATAGAACCTTAGCTATTAAAAAAGATAATATCATTATTAAAGGCGATAAAGCAATCTATAAAAATTCTTGGACAGCAGGTGGAGCCATGGTTAGCTGGAACATGGTGCATTATGATGTACAGCTAACAGGTGGTATGGTTTTACACTCAGGTAAAATTGCAGAAATGGCAACGGGCGAAGGTAAAACACTGGTGAGTACCTTACCCGCTTACTTAAATGCTTTATCTGGACAGGGAGTACATATAGTAACCGTAAATGATTATCTGGCAAAAAGAGATGGAGAGTGGAACGGTCCAATTTTTGAATTTTTAGGTTTGCGTGTTGATTGTATTGATAAACACGAACCCAATAGCGACGAACGTAGGCATGCCTATAACGCGGATATTATTTATGGCACCAACAACGAATTTGGCTTTGATTACCTGCGAGATAATATGGTACACACACCCAAAGAAATGGTACAACGTAAGCACCATTTTGCCATGGTGGACGAAGTGGATAGTGTGCTAATTGATGATGCACGTACACCTTTAATTATTAGCGGACCCGTTGGACATAGTGATAACACCCAGCAATTCTTCGACCTTAAGCCAAGAATTGAAAAATTATTGGATGCTCAACGAAAAGCAGTAAATCAGTTTTTAATTGAAGCCAAGAAAAAAATTAGTGAAGGTAATGATGATCCAAAAGATGGCGGACTAGCTTTGTATAGAGCACATCGTGGTCTTCCCAAAAATGGCGCTTTAATTAAATATTTAAGTGAGCCGGGCAACAGGGTAAAAATGCAAAAAACCGAAAATTATTATCTAGCCGATTCGCAAAAAGAAATGCCTAAGGTAGATGAAGCGTTATTTTTTAATATTGATGAAAAAAATAATCAGGTAGATTTAACCGACCAAGGTATTCAGTTAATTACCAAAAGCGGCGAAGACCCTGACTTTTTTATCATCCCAGATATTGCAACTAAACTTGCAGATATTGAAAAAAGTGCAATGAGTGTAGATGAAAAACTATTGCAAAAAGAAGCATTGTTAAATGATTATGCATTAAAAGCAGATCGCATTCATACCGTGCAGCAATTATTAAAAGCATACACTCTTTTTGATAAAGATGTAGAGTATGTAATTATTGAAGAAGCGGTAAAAATTGTAGATGAGCAAACCGGACGTATCATGGAAGGGAGAAGATATTCGGACGGACTTCATCAAGCTATTGAAGCAAAAGAAAATGTAAAAATAGAAGCTTCTACTCAAACCTATGCCACGGTAACCCTACAGAATTATTTTCGTATGTACCACAAACTCGCAGGCATGACTGGTACCGCAGAAACTGAAGCAGCAGAGTTTTGGAGTATTTATAAACTAGATGTAGTTACTATACCTACTAATGTAACTTGTATTCGTAATGATGAGCAGGATTTTGTTTACAAAACCAAACGTGAAAAATATAAGGCAGTAATTGAAGAAGTTGAAAAATTACGCAGCAATGGAAGACCTTGTTTAGTGGGTACTACCAATGTAGAAGTAAGTGAATTACTTGCACGAATGCTAAAGCAAAAAAATATTCCGCATAATGTACTAAATGCAAAACAACACGGCAAGGAAGCACAAGTGGTAGCCGAGGCCGGTCTTGCAGGTGCTGTTACCATTGCTACAAATATGGCTGGTAGAGGTACTGATATTAAACTTGGGCCTGGTGTTAAAGAAGCAGGCGGTCTGGCCATTTTGGGAACCGAGCGTCACGAAAGTAGACGTGTAGATAGACAATTGCGTGGCCGAGCCGGCAGACAAGGTGATCCTGGAAGCTCTAGCTTTTTTGTTTCACTAGAAGATGACCTAATGCGTATGTTTGGTAGCGAACGAATTGCAGGACTGATGGATAGAATGGGTTACAAAGAAGGTGAAGTGATACAGCATAGCATGATCACAAAATCTATTGAAAGAGCACAAAAGAAAGTAGAGGAAAATAACTTTGGTATTCGTAAAAGATTATTAGAGTATGATGATGTGATGAACAAACAACGTAATGTGGTGTATAAAAAACGTAACCACGCGTTATTTGGCGAAAGACTTGCACTTGATCTAGATAATTCATTTTACTCCGTAGCTAATGGATTAATTAATTCATTTAAAGAATTAAACGATCACGAAGGATTTAAACTGGCCGCTATTATAAATTTTGGGATAGATACTTTAATTACCCAAGATGAATTAGATAAAGAAGAAATTCATTCATTATCAGAACGGTTATATAATGAAGCCATTATTCAGTACCGACAAAAAACAGATAAACTGGTAAAGCAAACTTTGCCAATTATTAAAAATATAAGAAAAGAGCAAGGCGAGCAGATAGAAAATGTGGCAGTGCCCTTTACTGATGGTAAAAAACAAATACAGGCATTGGCTAACCTTGATAAATATTTAGCAACCGAAGGAAGAGAATTAAATAATTCGCTAGAACGTAATATAACCCTGGCTTTAATTGATGATGCGTGGAAAGAACACTTAAGAGCGATGGACGATTTGCGCCAGAGTGTGCAAACAGCAGGCTATGAACAAAAAGACCCTTTGGTTATTTATAAGATAGAAGCATTTGGAGCCTTTAAACAAATGGACGATGATGTGAATAAAAATATTGTTAGTTTCCTATGCCATGCTCAAATACCAATGGAACAAACTAATGCAGGACAAATACGCGAGGGCCGCGAGCGTAAAACGGATATGAGCAAACTGCGACAACGCAAAGAAGAGTTTAATGGTGCTGGCCTAGAACATTTGACTGCCGAAAATGATTATATAGATCCTTCCCAACAAATAAAACAGGAACCGATACGTGTTGAAAAAGCTCCAGGCCGGAATGATGCTTGTCCTTGTGGTAGCGGGAAAAAGTATAAACATTGCCATGGAAAAGAAGTGTAAAATACTTTTATTGATATTTTAAAAACCGGTTTTTTATTTTTATGATTTTTATAAATAAAGAAAAATTATAACTTTTTTATAATAGGCTTTTTAAGAGTAAATCTTAACCATAAAAATCCAATTATACCTGCAATAAAAGAAGCAATCAAAATAGCGATTTTCGAATTATTAATTACATCAGCATCACTAAATGCTAACAGTGTTATAAATATTGACATTGTAAAACCAATTCCACCTAAAAATCCCGCACCAATTATATTTTTCCATTTAAGATCTGTTGGCAATAGACAAAACCCTAATCCAGCTGCTATAAAAGAGAAAAGAAAAATTCCTAATGGTTTTCCAAATACAAGTCCAGCTATTATACCCAAACTGTAAGTTTGCGCTAATCCACTTTGCCAATTTCCGCCAAGTGAAACACCGGTGTTGGCTATCGCAAATAATGGCAAAATAAAAAATGCAACCGGTTTATGTAAAAAGTGCTGAAGAATAAAAGATGGAGATCTTTCTCCTCCATCACTAAATGGAATGGTAAATGCCAACAAAACCCCTGTGATCGATGCATGAACACCTGAATACAGCATAAAATACCACATTGCAATGCCTCCAATCAAATAGGGAATTAAGTTGTGTAGTTTAAGTTGCTTTAATAAGAGCATACAGCCAAAGATGCCCAATGCGATGAAGAGATTGATAAATGCTAACGAAGTGGTATAGAAAACTGCAATAATAATTATTGCACCCAGATCATCAATAACTGCCAATGTAGTTAAAAATATTTTTAATGAGGCAGGAACACGGTTACCCAAAAGAGATAAAATACCAATTGCAAAAGCAATATCTGTAGCAATAGGTATACCTGCCCCTGCTTTGGCAGCTGTTCCAGAATTGAGCAATAAAAATATACCAGCAGGAATAGCCATGCCGCCTAAAGCGCCAAAGAGCGGTAACGCTGCAATTTTTATATTTTTTAATTCACCATGAAACATTTCTCTTTTTAACTCCAATCCGATGAGCAGAAAAAAAATAGCCATTAAGCCATCATTAATCCAATGAATAATTGTGTGGTTGGCTATATTTAAATGCCATAAGTTAATATATACAGTTTGCCAGGGAGAGTTTGCAATTGCAAGAGAAAGCGATGTTACAAAAACTAGGATTAGGCCACTAGCTTTTTCACTGTTAAAGAATTCGGAAAATAGTTTTGATAATCTCATATAATTCATTCATGAGTTATTCAATTAATAACCCGCCTTAGCTCCGCCAATATTTTCAATTGGGTGCCAAGTAGTTTTTATTTCCTGTAAGTCCATTATAAAATAAGGAGATTGTCCACTTGCATCAGTCCATTTTATTTTATTGTAAAGTAAAACTCGTTTTATATTTAACGCCGATTTTTCTTTAATCATTTTTTGTGTTGCAAAGTCTGCTTCACAATAAACTGTTGCATTTACATCCATGTGGTCGGAAAAATAGGAGACAAGCTCTGCTACTTTTCCAGTAAGAATATTTACAACACCACCTGGTAAATCAGAGCTGTTTAGCACTTCGGCAAATGTTACCGCACAAAGTGGCATTGTTGCAGATGCTAAAACAATACAACTATTTCCACCGGCGATGATTGGCGCAATTACAGAAACTAATCCTAATAAAGAGTTGTTCTGTGGTGCAATGGCAGCAATAACACCCATTGGTTCTGGTACTGAAAAATTAAAATGTGGTGATGCAACAGGATTTACAGAACTGAATAGTTGCTGAAATTTATCGCACCAGCCACTATAATAAATTAAACGATCAATGCACAAGTTTACTTCTTTTTCAGCTTGTGTTTTTGTGGAGTCCTGTTTTATTAATTCATCAATGAATTGTGCTTTTCTGCCTTCTAGCATTTCAGCAATGCGGTATAAAATTTGAGCACGGTTAAAAGCAGCTCTAGTGCTCCAACTGCCAAATGCATTTCTTGCTGCAACAACGGCGTCTCTAAAATCTTTTCTAGATCCTAAACAAACATTGGCAAGATTTTCTTTTTTACTGTTTGTGGCAATATAATACCTGCCAGATTCTGTCCGTACAAATTGACCGTCGATATAAATTTTGTAAGTCTTTAAAACTTCTAATCGTTTATTATTTTTATTTGTAACTGTTGTCATAATTTTTTAAATTAAAATCTTAAACTAAATTTATATATGCCGATAACCCATGAAGTCCCCCCTCTCTACCATATCCACTTTCTTTATATCCACCAAACGGAGATGTAGGATCAAACTTATTAAATGTGTTTGCCCAAATAACACCTGCTCTTAATTTTGAGGTAAGATTAAAAATCTTAGAACCCTTGTCTGACCAAACACCTGCCGATAGGCCATAAGCTGTGTTATTCGCTTTCTCTATTACTTCATCATCTGTTCTAAAACTTTGGATAGCAAGCACTGGACCAAAAATTTCTTCCTGTGCAATACGATTTGATTGTGCCACGTTTGTGAAAAGAGTTGGTCTGCAATAAAACCCTTTCTTAGGCATTGCACAGGAACTCTGGTACATTTCAGCACCTTCCTGCTGTCCTATCTTAATATATTTATTAATGATGTCTAATTGTGCTTTTGAGTTGATGGCACCAATATCAGTGTTCTTATCCATTGGGTCGCCAACAATTAAAGTTTCTAATCTATCTTTTAATTTACGCACCACTTCGTTAAAAACAGATTCCTGTACATATAATCTGGAGCCTGCGCAACATACATGTCCCTGGTTAAAAAAAATGCCATTAATAACTCCTTCTACTGCTTGGTCAAGAGGGGCATCTTCAAAAATAATATTAGCCGCTTTGCCACCTAACTCTAGTGTTGCTTTTTTATTAGTTCCTGCAATGGCACGTTGAATAATTTTTCCAACATCAGTACTACCAGTGAAGGCAATTTTATTTATATCGGCATGATTAACGATTGCAGCACCTGTTACACCTGCGCCAGTAATGATATTTACAACACCTGGTGGAACATCAGCTTCCTGAATAATTTCTGCAAGTTTTAATGCGGTTAGGGAAGTGTTTTCTGCTGGTTTTAAAACAACGGTATTTCCGCAAGCTAGCGCTGGTGCAATTTTCCAGGCAGCCATAAGCAGAGGAAAATTCCATGGAATTATTTGTCCCGCCACGCCCAGAGGTGTGGTCTTTCGGTTTGGAAAAGCATACTCTAATTTATCTGCCCAGCCCGCATAATAAAAGAAATGATTGGCAGCAGTGGGTACATCAAAATCGCGGCTCTCCCTAATTGGTTTACCTCCATCTAAAGTTTCTATAATGGCAAATTCCCTGGCACGTTCCTGTATCATACGTGCAATACGATAGATATATTTTGCCCTCTCTGCAGTCGGCATTTTTTTCCAGGTTTTATCATATGCAGTTCTTGCAGCTTTTACCGCTTTATTTACATCGGCGGTATTGGCTTCTGCAATCATTGATAATTTTTCTTCGGTAGCAGGATTTATGGTTGAAAAATATTTTTTACTCATTGGCCTTTCAAACTTGCCGTTAATGAATAGATCGTATTGCGGATCTATTTTAGCAGCCTTTTTACTTTCTGGTGCCGGAGCAAAGTTTTTTACACTGTCGAATTTTAATTTGATCGTATTATTCTTAACTAATTTTGCCATTATATATTTTTTAGAACAATTATATATTTTTTACGCTGAGCTCACAGAGGAGCGGGGTGAGCAGAAAAAAAGGAGATCTCTGCTTTTTTGTGAGCTCAGCGCGAAACTAATCTATTGAAAAATAATTAGCATTTTGATAAATACCTGTTTTCTGTTTCATTAACTGCATTAATATATCATTTGCCAAACTGCTTGCCCCAAATCTAAACCATTCGTTACTCATCCAGTCCTCACCCAAGGTTTCATTTAGCATTACTAAATAATGTAATGCTAGTTTTGATTTTCCAATACCACCAGCGGGTTTCATGGCGATTTTTTTTCCTGTCTTATAATAAAAATCACGTATGGCTTCTAGCATTACCAAGGTAATTGGCATGGTAGCGGCTGGTGAAATTTTTCCTGTGGAAGTTTTTATAAAATCTGCGCCAGCATACATAGCAATATCGCTAGCCTTGCGCACTTTGTCGTATGTAACCAACTCGCCCGTTTCCAATATTACTTTTAAGCGCGCTTTGCCGCAGGCTTCTTTAATAGCAGCAATTTCATCAAAAACATAATTGTATTCTCCTTGTAAAAATTTTCCTCTGGAAATTACCATGTCGACTTCATCAGCGCCATGCTGAACTGCATATTTTGTATCTCTTATTTTTATATCACGTGTCGCCTGTCCGCTAGGAAATGCAGTTGCCACTGATGCTACTTTTACACCCGAACCTTCTAATGCTTTTTTTGCAATTTTTACCATAGATGGATAAACGCAAATAGCTGCTACTGTTGGCAAACCGGGATATACATCATGCAAATGAATAGCTTTATAACAAAGCTGTTTTACCTTTCCATCGGTGTCTTTTCCTTCTAATGTAGTTAAATCAATCATATTTAATGCAAGCATTAAACCATTTAATTTAGTTTCATTTTTTATGCTTCGTTTGGTAAATCTCGATGATCTTTCTTCAATGCCTACCTGATCAATATGAGGGGGTAGTAAAAAATCAGGAATTATTTTCGTTGAGATCATTTGTAATTGATTAAAATTCCTTGAAGACTATTTAAAATTATTTTTAAGATGTTAATGCCTCTAACGATTTTATAACTAGTTTTTCTACAGCCGCATTACTATCTTTTGAATATTCTTTTACCACACGGTTTGCAATGATAACATTTATGCTTAAACATTCGTGCCCCATCAATTTGCCCAAGCCATAAATGGCCGATGTTTCCATTTCAAAGTTAGTGATTCGGTGCCTATTAAAATTGAAATGTGTAAGCTTATCAATAAGCCCCGGACTACTTAAATCCAAACGCAATACCCGGCCTTGTGGTCCAAAAAATCCCGGACAGGTTACTGTAATGCCTTTGTGAAAATTATTGCCGAATTTTTGTAACAAAATTTCACTGCCATTAAAAGCATATGGGTTGGTGATGCCCTTATCTAAATGGGTTTGTGCAATAAAAGCCTCAACCAATTCTTTATCTGCCAAAGTTTTTTCATAGCTGTAAAAATTAAGTAGGTTATCTAAACCTAAGCCATGTGTTGATGCAACAAAACTATCAACGGGAATATCTGCCTGTAATGATCCCGAAGTGCCAAAACGGATAATGTTAAGTTTGGTTAATTCATTTTTTATTGATCTTGTCTCAAAATCAATGTTTACTAAAGCATCTAGTTCGTTAAAAACAATATCAATATTATCGGGACCAATGCCAGTAGATATAACTGAAATATGTTTATCACCTATATAACCGGTGTGGGTTATAAATTCGCGATGTTGTAACTGGTACTCAATTTTATCAAAATGAGTAGAAATTTTTTTCACTCTAGCTGGATCGCCAACCACAATTATGGTATTAGCCAATTCTTCGGGCCTCACATCTAAATGATAAATGGCACCGCGACTGTTAATAATTAATTCTGATTCTGCAATTTTTTGCATAAGCTAATCATTAGTTAACAAAGATACAATAAATGGGAAGGCTTTGTAACGCTTATAGGGAATACATAAAATTTAAAAGCAGAATTAATTAATAATCCTGCTTTTTTAAAATTTATATTTTTTTTATTTTATCCCATACTTGGTCTTATATTTTTCTGCTAACTGCTTTTGTTTATTATCTAAATCAATTTTTCTGCCCTGTATAAAAGCTTGTGTAATAATATTGGTACGCATATCTAAAATATCACCCTTGCTTACAACGATGTTGGCATCTTTACCGATTTCAATGCTGCCAGTTTTGTCGGCAATGCCTAATATGGTTGCTGCATTTAAAGTGATGGAGCTAAGTGCTTCTTCTTTGCTTAATCCGTATGTTGCTGCTGTGCCTGCATTAAATGGTAGGTTGCGGTAACGGCTGTTGCCATCGTCGTCATTAATAGTAAACAGCACACCTGCTTTTTGCAATAGGCCAGGTGTTTTATATGGTTGATCAATATCATCATCAATCATCGCGGGTAAATCATGCAACTGGTTTAATATAATCGAAATATTATTTTGCTTTAAAATATCTGCTATCTGCCAGCTATCAACTGCGCCAACCAACACCACATCAAAATCAAATTCTTTTACAAAATCAACAGCTAGCAGCATTTCTTTTACAATGTTACAATGAATAAAAAGTTTTTGTTTTTTATCAAATAAATTTCTAACGGATTCAAATTTTGTATTTGTATTTTCGTGTTTACTTTCTGTTAGGTATGCTTTTGCTTCCCGAAAAAATATTTTTACTTTTTCAATTTGCTCTAAACCGCTTTTTACTGGATCGGCTGCTGGCTGCTGCCCGCCAAATCCACCTCTGCCACCCCGACTACCACTGCGTACTAATAGAGAAGGCATACGTAAATGTATGGCCACATCCATTTTATACGCCGCATCTTCCCAGTTCCATGCATCTAATTGAACAACGGATGAAGAACCCGAAATGATGCCTCCATCAGGGATTACATTCGCTAATAAAATACCATTGCTACGTAGGGTGTTAATCACTTTTGAGTCGGTATTGTAGGCAACAATTGAACGAATGCTTGGATTCATATCTCCAATCTCTGTACCATCAATAGTTGATCGGGTACTATTAACTTCTATTAAACCCAATTGCGAGGCCGTTAAAATTAAACCTGGATAAAGGTGCTTTCCTACACAATCTATAACCTTTGCGTTGGTTGTATCAGCAGCTGTACTTACTGCAGTTATTTTTCCGTTTGTAAAAATTACAGTGCCGTTATTTATAATTTTTCCGTTACCAATGTGTATGGTTGCATTTGTTAAAGCAATCGTTTCTTGCTGTGCGTTTGCAGGTAAAATAGTTTCCTGCGCAGATACATGGATAAAGAAGCAGATTAAAAAGGTTACCATAATAATCCTATTGTATCTGATTTTAGCTTTAGTATATTTCATATTAAATTATTTAGAGCTTAATTTGATTTGTTTATTTAAATACCTAGTGTTTTTTTATGTTTAGTGAATGATGTAGGCTTAATTATTATTTTCTAGATCATCAACGTCAATCCCTAATAATCCATGACTATGATAGTGATCGCCACAGGTATTAATAATTTCATACCTTGGCCTAGCCCCTCTAAAATTTCCAGCACCGCCAGCACCTGGTGTTGCTGATTTTTTTGCAATAGTTAGTTTTTGAATTAACCTTGCTTTTTCATTTTTATTTTGAATGCGCATTGCCGCATCTTTGTCCCTATCAAAATAAATAATCCCATCAACAATTGTTTTTTCAGCCTTGGCATATATAGATAATGGGTTATCACTCCAAAGGACTAAATCAGCATCTTTACCCACTTTTATGCTACCCACTTTGTTATCAATGTGTAACATTATTGCTGGATTAATAGTTATCATTTTAAATGCATCTTCTTCGCTCATGCCACCATACTTAATACTCTTAGCTGCTTCTTGATTTAGTCGTCTTGCCATTTCTGCATCATCCGAATTAATGGCTACATTCAAACCAACTTTGTGCATGATGTAGGCATTGTATGGAATAGCATCTACTACTTCCATTTTATAATTCCACCAATCGCTAAAGGTTGATACATTGGCGCTATGCGCTTTCATTTTATCTGCTACTTTATATCCTTCTAGAATATGCGTGAAGGTGTTTACAACAAAGCCAAATTTATCTGCTACTTTCATTGTTGCATTAATTTCACTTTGCACATAAGAGTGACAGGTAATAAATCTTTTTTTATTCATTATTTCTACCAAAGCATCTAATTCCAAATCTCTGCGAACAATAATAGGAGTAGCGCCTTTTTTCTTATTATTGTCTTCAGCGGCTTTTAAACTTGCCTGGTAATCAACTGCTCTGGTAAAAGCATCCATCAACACTTGGTCAACGCCCATACGGGTATCCGGAAAACGGGGATTACCCTGCGTACTTGAACTTCTTTTTACATTTTCGCCCAATGCAAATTTTATAAATGGATCGGCACCTGCAAATTTCATATCCTGGTCATTAGCACCCCAGCGTAATTTTATTAATTGCGTTTGTCCCCCAATGGTATTAGCCGAGCCATGTAAAATATGAGAACTTGTTACTCCTCCGCTCAACTGACGGTAAATATTCATGTCATCGGGGTTCAAGTTATCACCTATCCTTACTTCTGATGTAACACTTTGTCCGCCTTCATTTGTTGAAGAAGATGCTATATGCGAATGTTCATCAATAATACCTGCAGTAACATATTTACCAGTGCCATCAATAATTCTGGCTGTAGTATCTGTTAAGTTTTTTGCAACAGCAATAATTTTGCCATTTTTTACTAAAACATCGGTGTTATTTAAATTACCCTCCTTTTCGTTGGTCCAAACGGTTGCATTTTTAATTAAAATATTTTCAGCCTTAGGCATTTGCTCCCAGCCATAACTTAAAAATGGGTAGGTTACTTTTCCAAGCACTACAGGTTGTTTAGGCTTTGAACTATCTGCTTTTGCTTCTGTTTTTTTATCAAAATTAGCAGTCCAGGTAAATACATTTCCTGCAGCGTCACTGCCCCTGCCATTCCATGTTTTTCCAGTTGCAACACCACTTAGTATTGTCTCCTTTGCATTAGGCCCGCGGCCTTCGACATAGCTTAATTTTACTAATTTTCCATCGTAACTGTATTTTCCTGCCAGGGTGTCTTTACCCATAAAACTGGCAATTCCCGCATCTTTCAGATCTACAGAAAATGCTTTTACCCCTCCATTTGTATTTGCAGTTAAAGTGTAAATACCTTTTACATCATACCAATTTTCATCTTTAATAGAATTCTTTAAGCCCTGTGTCCAGTTTTGTAACAACACTGTTTTTTCAGCAAATATGGGTCCTGAAGTAATTAAAAAATTAGCAATTTTGCCTGCATCTAAACTTCCAATTTTATCATACATGCCCAGCATAGTTGCCGGTGTTTTTGTAAGTGCCTCCAATGCTTTTGCCTCTGTTAATCCATATTCCATAGCTTTGCGAAGATTAGTCATAAACTCTGTAACGTTAGATAAATCAGCTGTGGTTAAACTAAACCCAATGCCTGCTTTTTCAAAAGCTGCAGCATTTCCAGGGGCCTGTTCCCAATGTTTAAGATCATCTAATCCAACAAATCGTAAATCATTCGGATCATCTACATCCATGGCAACAGGATAATTTAATGATAAAATAAATAACGCTTTTGTTTGCGCCATTTCTTTAATACGTTGATACTCGTTGCCACCGCCTTTAATAATAAACTGCACACCAAATTCATCTCCAATTTTATCTGCTCTTAAATCATTCCATTTATCTCCTGCTTCAAAAATTTGAGGTAGATTTTGATTATCGTTCCAGCTTTTTAAGGATAAATTTACACCCTCAGAACTTGGATTGCTTTTGTACCATTGGGCATCTAAGTAAGTTTGACGAAGCAAAGCGATACTACCCATCATTGAACTTGGATAACTTTGCGCTGATGTGCCCCTGTTGAAAGAATAATGTGCTGCTGCTCTATCTTTTAGTATTATAAAATTATCGGGTTGGTTGGCTAATGTTACAAATGCGCTTGTTCCCCGGGCAATACCGTCTTTCTGATGGGTTAGCACAGCGCCAAAACCTATATCTCTTAATGCTTTTGCTTTTGTATCATCGGCAGTAAAAATTTTATATGCTTCTGTTTCACTTTTAATAGATTGGTTCCAACCATAAGCTCCTTTGGTGTTTGAGGTTAGCTGCTGTGTACGAAAAAAAGCACCTGCGCCACTTGCTGTTTGTTGGCGTTCGGCCGACGCCATCCCGTAGTCGCTGTAAATGTCGATAAATGCAGGGTAAATATATTTGCCAATACAATCAATAACTACAGCTTCTTTTGGAATAGTAATATTATTTCCAACTGCTTCAATTTTTCCCTGGCGAATAATCAATGTTGCATTTTGCACTAAGGTTTGGCCATCTCTTACAATGGTGGCATCTGTAAAGGCATAGCAGCCGTTTTTGGGATTTGCTACATCATTTACTGGGTACGTTTCCTGTGCTTTAATGTGCTGGGAAGTACTGGATAAAAATAGAAATCCGATCAAAATTTTTTTAATCTTTTGCATGCAGTATGTTTTATGTTGTTTTGATTAGAGATGATAAATATAATAAATGATTAGATGTAATTAATACCATTTATATAATAAAGGTTGTCTAATTCGTATTTTTGTAAAACGCAAATTAAATTATGAGAATAGAGAAATATATAGAACACACAGCTTTAAAGCCTGATACCTGTATAGGCGACATAAAGGCTGTTTGCAAAGTAGCAATTGAATATAAACTACCTGGGGTTTCCGTACCTCCCTTGTATGTAAAAAAAGCAAAAATATGTACTGCCAAAACGGGGATCAACATATCTACCGTTATTGGCTATCCCTTTGGATATTGTGCCATAGAAGCTAAAATTGCAGAAATAGTGATGGCTATTATTGATGATGTTGATGAAATTAAAATGGTAATCAACCTAAGCGCTATTAAAAATAATGACTGGCAGTTTTTAGCTAACGAAATAAATACCGCTCTTCCTATTATCAGAAATAGAGGTAAAAAAATTACCGTAATCTTTGAAACTTCCTTATTAACCGCTGCTGAAATAATAAGCGCTTGTGATATGTATGGAGCAGCCGGAGTTGATTTTATTCAAGTTGATACCGGTTTTATAGAAAATAAGTTGGTTATAGAAAATTTAGCATTAATACGAAAAAATTTGGCAGCTAGTATTCAAATAAAAGTAGGTGCAGATATTAAAAATTATACCTTTGCCAAAGAACTAATTAAAGCAGGCGCCAATTATTTTTGCTGTAATAATAGTCTTAAATTAATAGCGGAGTCTTTACAAAAAAATTGATGAAATAGCTTTTGTAAATTTAAATATCATGAACAAAATAGTTGCTTTATTTCTTGTTACAATAGCTCCATTTTGCCTTCTTGCTCAAATGATTTCCATAGATACTAATGTGGTATATAAAGTAACGGTTTCTAAAGACCCTCGATTAGATATACTTGCCAAAACGGAAGTAGACATAAATATTATGGCTACTCGCTTTGTAAAAGGCTATCGATTATTTGTTTTAAAAACTAACAACCGAGATTATGCTATGAAGGTGAGATCCTATCTGCTTCAAAATTTTCCAGATGAAAAAGTAATTATGTCTTATCAGTCCCCATTTATTAAAATAAAATTTGGCAATTTTGAGGAATTGAATGATGCTGAAAAATATAAAGATTTGCTTATTAAAGCAGGGATAATTACAGGTAATATTTATGTGGTGCCTGATACCGTTGAGTTAAAGCCCGACAGGATTAATAAAATTGAGAAATAGTCGGTTGTTTATTAAATTGATTGCTAGAAACAACTCTTTTTAATTTGATACTTTAAATTTATATCTAAACAATGATAAAACAACAAATACAACAGCTGGCAAAAAAATATGCCAACGAATTTATTGATATACGCCAATTAATACACGCTAATCCCGAATTGAGTTATAAAGAGTTTGAGACCTCGCTTTTTGTTCAAAAAAAATTAACTGAATTTGGAATTCCCTTTGAAGTAAAAGCTACAACAGGTGTGGTGGGCTTAATAAAAGGAAAAAATCCAGACAAAAAAATCATTGCACTGCGTGCCGATATGGACGCCCTTCCCATTACAGAAGAAAATGATGTGCCTTACAAATCAAAAAATATGGGGGTAATGCACGCCTGTGGTCACGATGTGCATACAACGTGTTTGTTGGGGGCAGCAAAAATATTAAGTGAGCTAAAAACAGAATGGGAGGGTACGGTAAAATTAATTTTTCAACCTGGGGAAGAAAAAAATCCCGGGGGGGCAAGTATTTTAATAAAAGAAGGCGTGCTGGAAAATCCCAAACCGAGTTCCATTTTTGCTTTACATGTACACCCCGGTGTAGAAGTTGGTCGCTTAAGTTTTAGAGGAGGGATGATTATGGCGAGCGCCGATGAAATTTATATTACCATAAAAGGCAAGGGTGGACATGCTGCCGCACCAAATCACACAGCCGATACTATATTAATTGCATCTCATTTAATTGTAAGTCTGCAACAAATTGTAAGCAGAAATAATAGTCCATTTAATCCAACTGTATTATCCATTACTTCTTTTCAAGGTGGTAATACAACTAATGTAATTCCTAGCGAAGTAAAGCTGATGGGTACTTTTAGGGCGATGGATGAAGATTGGCGTTTTAAGGCGCACGAGCTTATTAAAAAACAAACAGTAGAACTGGTAACTGCAATGGGAGCCGAAGCTGAAATTAAAATTGATGTGGGTTACCCCTTTGTACTTAACGATGAAGAATTGAACGCATTTGCTCGAAAAAAAGGGGAAGATTTTGTGGGTGTCGAAAATGTTGAAACTACAGAACTGCGCATGGGTGCCGAGGATTTTGCATATTACTCTCATCAGATACCCGGTTGTTTTTTTAGAATTGGAGCCGGCAATAAAGAAAAAGGTATTACCAGCGGTGTGCATACGCCTACTTTTAATATTGATGAAGGAGCTATTGAAATCGGCATGGGAATGATGGCTTGGTTGGGGGTAAGTTAACCTCTCCCCAGACCAGCGCTCAATATTATTAATCTTTGCACCATTTTCGGGTTAATAAACTAAAAATAAAAATTACATTCTACGGCGCAGTTCGTTCAGTAAATGGATCAAAGCAAGTACTTACTTTAAATAATTGGAAAGAAATATCTACTAGATTACGGATTGTTTCGGGGTATAGTAAAACAAACCGATGTGATGAACAGAAACTTTGGTTTTGAAGCAAGCGAAAGAACTGACCTTATTTTATCTAATGCTCATATTTATCATTTTGGATTGATTCCTAAGCTTGTAAAATATGCTTTTATAGGTAAAGTATTTTGTACGACTGCAACTAAGGAATTGCCTTACGCCTAATGAGAAATGGATTTTAAAATATTGAAGTGCAAGAATTGCATTACGAAACAGAGCTTAACTAAATCTATTTAGTCCAAAAGCTTGTATGCTTATCGATGTGTTTTTTTTTGTAATGATTTCAGTTACTAACTTTCCAGTGCCCGTTCCTTCTGATATACCTAACATGGCATGACCTCCTGCAATAACTACATTATCAAGATTTACAACTTTATCTATATAAGGTAATCCATCTGGTGTAACTGGTCGCAAACCATTCCATATATTTTCCGTAGCAGGAAAATAAATTTTTAATCCAGGATAAAAACTTTTTGCAGAATCAAAAATGCCCTGCATTCTATTTATTAATACTTTATTATTTATGCCACTTAATTCCATTGTTCCGCCAATGCGAAGTTGATGTCCCCAGGGTGTTATAGCGCATCTACCATCAACTAAAATTGCTGGATATTTAATGTTTTTTTCTACATGTTCATAAGTATAGCTATACCCTTTTCCTGGCTGTAATAATAGTTTTATACCCATCATTTTAGAAACTATAGATAACCAACTTCCGGTTGATAAAACAATTTGTTCGCAATCAAATTTTCCTTTATCTGTAATTACAGCTGTAATTTTATTATTTAATTTTTCAAATCCGGTAACGCAAGTATTTAATTTAAATTGAACCCCTTTTTTATCTAAATATTCTTTTAAAGCAACCATCATTTTCCCCGGATTAAAATGACAATCATCTTTAAATAAAACAGCCCCTGCAACATTCAACTCTAACTCAGGTTCCAATTGTTGAACTGCAGCTTTGTTTAGTCTTTCCACTTTTAACCCAAACTTTTCTGCTTCATCTGCTAGATGAAATTCATAGTCAAGGGTTTTTTGCATTTTACACATCATTAGGCACCCCTTTTCTTCCATGTTAAAAACATCTCCAATTTCGTTGCGCATATCATTTATTAATCCTCTGCTTAACTGAAGTAAATTGTTGAGATGGGGTGCATTTTTTTTAACAGTTAAAGCATTGCTATTTTTCCAAAAATGATAACCCCATTGCATCAATGGCCAGCTTAGTCTTGGCTTTATGTAAAATGGACTGCTGCTGCTAAGCATGTGTTTGAGACCCTCGGCTATAATACCAGGACTAGCTAATGGGATAAAATGACTTGGAGACATATATCCCATGTTGCCAAAAGAACAACCATCGGTAATATCACCACGTTCAATAACCGTTATTTCGTAACCTTCTTTTTGTAAATAGTAGGCACTGCATAAACCTATTATACCAGCACCAATAATTGTAATTTTCATTTTCTTATTTTTGCAAACTATTTCTTAATTTAGTATAGCAAATATTTATTTTAAAAAATAAGTAATCTTTTTTAGTATTTTAAAAGCTAATCTATTTACTTAACTACAATACCTGAAAACCAAAAGCATACGGATCATCTTTCTCGTCAATAGTAATCGTATTATATCCATAAATTCTTGCCCACCCCTCAATGCTTGGCTTTATTGCTGGGTTGTTGCTAACTAATAACTCTTCCTCAATTCTGCCTATAAATTTACTCCCAATAATACTCTCATGTATAAATTCATCCCCCTTTTTTAATAATCCTTTAGCATACCATTGTGCCATACGGGCCGATGTGCCTGTGCCACAGGGACTACGATCAATGCCCTTATCTCCATAAAAAACTGCATTGCGTGCGGTGGATGTTTTATCAAGCACACCACCTGTCCATAAAATATGACTACAACCATTTATTGTTTCATCTTCGGGATGAACAAAATGATATTTATCATTAATGTTTTTTCGTAGTTCTCTAGACCAGCTTATTAATTTATCTGCAGTGTGAAATTCAAGTCCTTTAAAATTTTTCTGTATATCTATAATTGCATAAAAATTTCCACCGTAGGAAACATCAATAATTAACTCTCCTAAACCTGGGCAATTTACAGTTAATCCTGTTTCAGCTAAATACGAAGGCACATTGGTAAGCTTTACAGATTTTACTTTGCCATCAATTTCTTTATAAGTAATTAAGACAAGACCTGCAGGGGCTTCCATCTTTACTACACCTGGTGTTTTTGGCTTTATTAATCCAGCTTCAATAGCAATGGTGATAGTGCCAATGGTACCATGTCCGCACATGGGTAAACAGCCACTAGTTTCTATAAATAAAACAGCCACATCGTTTTGTATATCATGAGGCGGATATAAAATACTGCCACTCATCATATCGTGGCCACGGGGTTCAAACATAAGGCCCTTACGAATCCAATCATAATCTTTTAAAAAATGCTGACGTTTTTCACTCATGTTGTTGCCACTAAGCTCGGGGCCTCCATGCTTTACCAATCTTACAGGGTTTCCACAGGTATGGGCATCAATGCAAATAAATGTTTGTTTCATATTTCTATTAAATCTTTATTATTATTACCTTTTGGATGGTTTAAAACGCTCCATGTGTTGTTTTTACCTTCAAGAGTTTTTTAGTAATTCATATATATTCCATAAATTTACTTTATGGAACAATACGGAAAGATTTTATTATTTGCGATGCCCGTTTTTCTAATATTAGTTTTGTTAGAAAAATGGTATGGCTGGTACAAAGGAAATGAAAAAGTATATAACATGGATATGTTGAGTAGCCTTACTTCTGGCATCACTATGGTTACCAAAAATATATTGGGATTAAGTATTACTATTTTAAGCTACGAATTGCTGGTAAATAAACTTGCATTAACGCAAATTAAACCTAGCTGGCTTACTTTTCCAATTGCTTTTATTGCAATAGATTTTTCACATTATTGGATTCATCGTCTCGAGCATAAAATAAATTTTTTCTGGAATAGTCATATTGTTCATCACAGCAGCGAAGAATTTAATTTGGCCTGTGCCTTACGCCAACCCATTTCTTCTTTCATAAAATTATTTACTTTTCTTTTGCTGCCCGCGGCTTTACTAGGGGTTCCATCCATAGTAATTGCAACAATTACCCCAATTCATTTTTTTGCTCAATTCTGGTATCATACCCGCTATATTGACCGTATGGGATTTATAGAAAAAATCTTGGTTACCCCTTCTCATCATCGTGTACATCATGCCATTAACAAAGAATATTTGGATAAAAATTTATCGCAAATATTTATTGTATGGGATAAACTTTTTGGCACTTTTCAGCAAGAACTCCCTGATGTGCCACCTGTTTATGGCATCACACGCCCTGTGCAAACATGGAACCCTATTAAAATAAACGCACAACACATGTGGTTGTTAATTACTGATTCCTGGCGTACAAAAAGTATAAAAGATAAATTTCGTATCTGGGTTATGCCCACCGGCTGGCGACCTGCTGATGTGGAAGAAAAATATCCTGTTTTTAAAATTAACGATGTGTATCATTTTGAAAAATATGGCAAAAAAAATCCCCTAGTTTTATCTACCTGGACGTGGGTTCAAATGTTAATCTTGTTCTTTTTTGTAAGTTACCTTTTAGGTAATATAGCAACTATTGGTAATCCTAATATGTTTATATATGGCTTCTTTGTTTTTATGTATGTTTATGCCTTAACAGAACTTATGGATGGTAGTAAATATGCAATAGTTTGGGAATTTTTGAAAGCAGCTATTGGAATTGCTGCTATTTTTTATATTGGAGACTGGTTTGGTGTAAATAGTTTTTATCCCTGGGTTAGCACAGCGCTTATTGGGTACTTTATTCTATCTGTTGGTGTAACAGGCTGGCTTGCTATTTACAAAAAAAATGATGCTAGTTCGCTAATATTAGCTTCTTAAAGGTTATATCGGGTCTTTTGTAAATTCATTATTTACCGTTCTCCATATTCCAAATGTATTTTCATTTTTTAATTCATCGGGCAATAAATTATTACTCCAGTTTTGAAAAGCAATTGGTCTCGCAAAACGTTTAATACCATCTGCACCAACTGAACTAAATCTATTATCTGTTGTGGCAGGAAAGGGCCCTCCATGGTGCATACTTAAACAAACCTCTACCCCAGTCGGTACGTTATTTAGGATAAAACGACCACAAATATTTTTTACAGTCTCTACCAATTCGGTATTGTCTTTTACCTCATTTTCGGTAGCCATAAAAGTTGCTGAAAGCTGCCCTTCTAAACTTTCTGCTACTTCAATCATTTCTTTCATGTCTTTGCAACGAATAACAATAGAGTAGGGGCCAAATACTTCCTGGTGTAATACGGGATTATTTAAAAATGTTTGTCCGCTAGCTGTTGCAATAGTTGGCAAGCCCTGGTTTTTTAGTACCATGGTTTCAGATTCTGCAACTAAATGTACATCCTCTTGTAATAAAGCATTGTCTTTATTTTTTTTATACGCATTTACTATTCCATTGTGCAACATCGACGATGGCTCTATTTTTTGTATAGCCTTTCCTAAGTCATGAATAAAAGTTTGAAGTGCATCGCCTTCAATACCTATGATTAATCCTGGATTAGTACAAAATTGTCCAACACCCATAGTAATAGATCCTGCACACATCATAGCAATTTCATTAGCAGCAGATTTTAATTTTTCGGGCAATAAAAAAATAGGATTTATGCTACCCATTTCAGCAAATACAGGAATAGGTTCTTTGCGTTGATTGCCCCAATCAAATAATTGTGTACCTCCTAAATAGGAGCCGGTAAATGCAACTGCTTTTGTATACGGATGCGAGACTAAATTTTTTCCTACCTCAAAACTTGCGCCATATACATGTGTAAAAATACCTTTAGGCATTTGGCATTTATCCGCAGCAAGTAAAATAGCAGTAGCAACTAAGTTGGATGTTTGTGCATGTGCCGGATGCGCTTTTAAAATTACTGGGCAACCAGCTGCAAAGACACAAGCCGTATCGCCGCCGGCAGTTGAATAAGCAAATGGAAAGTTACTCGCACCAAAAACTACTACTGGCCCTAGTGGCACAAGCATTTTTCTGATATCTGGTTTTGGAGGGGTTTTATCCGGAATCGCCGTATCAATACAAGCATTTAACCAACTCCCTTTTTCGCAAGCTTCTGCATAGCTATTCAATTGAAAAATAGTTCTTGCTCTTTCACCTCTTAATCTTGCTTCAGGTAAATTAGTTTCGGCCATTGCCGTTTGTATCAGTGCATCGCCACAACTATCTAATTCAATAGCAATGGTCCTCATAAAATCTGCACGTTGTGTTAACGAAAATTTTCTGTACAAATGAAAAGCCTTCCATGCATTTTGCATTATATTTTCTATCTCAGTACTTGTGGCATCTTTAAACATATTAATAAATTTCTTTAATACTTCTTCCTGTCAATCGTCAACTCTTAACTTAATTTTGGTCTTGTTGTAATCCCGTCGTTAATTATTTTTAAAATTTCTTCTCTTTCTTGTCCTATTAATGTTAATCTTGGTGGTCGTACATTTTCTGACCCAATACCTGCCTGGGTTTCAGCTAGTTTTATGTATTGTACCAATTTTGGATGAATATCTAGTTCTAATAAAGGCATAAACCATCGATAAATTTTTGTAGCTTCTTCAATTTTTCCTGCTTTTACTAAATTGTAAATGGCAACTGTTTCTTTAGGGAAAGCACATACCAAACCTGCTACCCAGCCATCAGCGCCTAAGCATAGTTCTTCCATAGCGATGGTATCAACACCGCAAAGAATTTTAAACCTATCGCCAAATTTATTTTTCATTCTGGTTACATTAGATACATCTCTGGTTGATTCCTTTACCGCTTGAATATTTTCGCAAACTTTCAACTCCATAAACATATCTAGGGTTACTTCTATTTTATAATCAACGGGGTTATTATAAATCATTATAGGCAGCTCGGTTGATTGTGCAATGGTTTTAAAATACACAACTGTTTCCCGGTGATCAGTTTTATATCTCATGGGTGGCAGCATCATAATTCCTTTAGCGCCCCATGCCTTAGCATAAAGTGCTTGCTGCAATGCTTCTTTTGTACTTCCTTCTGCAATGTTTAATATAACGGGTACTTTACCATTGCATTTGCCTACAGAAAATTTTACTAATTGCTCCTTTTCAGCAGTAGTTAATACACTAGCTTCGCCTAGTGTGCCACCTAAGACAATGCCATTAACGCCGGCTTCTAATTGTGCCTGTAAATTTTTCTCAAATAGCGGCAGGTCCAAAACATCATCAGATGTAAATTTGGTAGTAAGTGCAGGAAAAATTCCTTTCCATTCGATAGCCATATTAAGTATGATTTTATTATGGTGCAAACTACATAAAATCGGAGAAAAAAATGCCTAATAATTTTTGAAAGTTTTTTTTATTTAATATATGCCTACGCTGTTTATTTAATTGTTTTAAATCTGTACGAAAATCTCAATGAAATATAGTTTTTGAGTGCGTTTTTTCAACTCCTAGTCGCCCGAAATATCTATCATATTTTTTTGAATAAGTTATTCCATAATAAAGACTATGGTTGGCGGTATCTTTATTTAAAATAAATCTCTATAATTCAAAATAACAACCAATTTTTCAGTCAAACTTAAACCTGTAGTAAATTTGCAGAGGTAAGATTGTTTTGAATTATCTCCAATTCATTCTGGGAGAATATCGTTCTATAATTAAGTATATCAGTATCGTGCCGTTGAATTAGAGTTAATATCAAATTAATTACTGTAAAAAATCGATTGAATTGATCTGAAGGCATTCTATTGATGTGGTTGTAATTGGTCTATTTTTTTATTCATTATATAAAACCATAACGGCGGAAACAAGGCTAATATAATACTACCTGGATACCCTGTGGGTAGCTGAGGTGCATCTTCATGATGTTGCAGTATTTGATATTTTTTACTGGCTAGGTAATGATGATCGCTGTGGCGACTCAACTCAAATAACATCAGTCTGCCCAAAATATGATTGCTGTTCCAGCTATGATGGGGCATTGTTCTTTCGTAAGTTCCATCTTTGTTCTGCTTGCGCTGTAGGCCATAGTGTTCAATATAATTTACTGTTTCAAGTAATAAAAAACCAATTGTAGCGGCAATAAAAAAATAAATAGTTATTGGCCATCCAAATAGCAACAAAATTATTGTTATAAATGACAGTTGAATAATTTGTACCTGCAACATTTCATTTCGCCAATTAAAAATAGATATTTTTTTCTTCTTCATTTCTTTGTTTGCAATTTTCCAGGCAGAGAGGTATGAAAAAATAATGGTGCGAAAATAAAATGCAAAAACTGATTCATTGTAGCGAGCGCTACTAGGATCTTTGATAGTAGCAACATTTTTATGATGCCCCTTATTATGTTCAATAAAAAAATGCATGTAAAGCGACGTGAGCAACAATGCTTTGGCAAAAAACTGTTCGTAGGTATTTATTCGGTGCCCAAGTTCATGTGCCACGTTAATGCCAAAAGTAGCGCATAATAAACCCATACTTGCAATACGCCCAGTGGTCTCCCACCATGAAAGACTAGTTGTCTTCAGGGAGGTTAAAAAAATATACAATGATATAAATTGTAATAGAACAATTAAATACAGTAAGTAATCATAAAATTTATCTTTTTTGGAGAGTTCTTCTTCAGCTCTGCTCATGTTTTTTTTATTTGGCTGTATAATTAGTTCACTTAACGGTATAAATATCCACGCATATATTGTTGGGCTCCATGTGAGCCAGCCAGTCTTTGTAAAAGCCAACCAGGCTAATAGAAAAATAATTAACGGAGATATATATTTTAAGGATTTTAGTCGCATCTTAGTTTTATTGATATAAAGTTAATCGATTAGAATTCATTTTATAAATTTAATTGCTTATTTAATCAATCGCTTTAATTATTTGAATAGAAGCTTGTTTAAGTCCCCCCTTAAATTTATACTATTAGAAAGTAAAACTATCAATTTGCTGATTATTTTTAGTTCTCACATTTACCAAATGAACTAATAAGGAACTTACTTGTTATTTTTAAAAGAATAAAAATGAAGTATCTGTATTTTACCATTACACTAATAACCTTATACATTGTTTTTCAATCATTTATATCAGCGAATGCGCTTAAAACAGAAAAGCAGCCGTATAGGTTGGTGTTAAAAGAAACCAATTTTGAGATTCGATTTTATCCAACAGCAATTATAGCTACGGTGTATTCGGATGCTACGGATTATAAAGGGCTATCAACTAATGGTTTTAAAAAGTTGGCCAAATTTATTTTTGGCGGTAATCAACAAAAAGAAAGTATTTCAATGACTGCTCCTGTTAGGATGAGTATGTCTGAAAAAGGGTCAAGCATGAGTTTTGTGATGCCAGAAAAATACAACATAAAAAGTTTACCTACTCCGAACGATAAAAATATTCAAATTCAAAATACTCAGCCAGAGTATTTAGCCGTAATAAGGTTTAGTGGCTATGCTACAGATGCGAAAATATCAGTTTACAAAAATAAACTAGAACAAATTTTAGCCCAAAAGCAAATACGAATTAAAGGAGCATTTAATTTTTTTGGTTACAATGCGCCCTTTCAATTTGCAGGCAGAACAAATGAAATAGCTATACCTATAGAATGGAAAGAATAAGCATTAGTGGCGTGTAGTTAAATCAATGTAGAGAGTTCAATCATTAACAATTAAAACAAAAATGACATGGAACAAAAGCCAAAAAAATCTAAAGACAATTTCAGTTAGGCTTTAAATTATGAAATAAACAAAATCCGCTAAAACCCTTTACAGAAAAGGGCTTAAAGTATAAACAAAGCCCCGATAAAATCGGGGCTTTGTACCACGTACGGGATTCGAACCCGTGACTCCTCCGTGAAAGGGAGGCGTCTTAACCCCTTGACCAACGCGGCATTTATTGCTAAAGGACGGCAA
>Ga0208942_1000002_pt1:295000-307701 | contig 307701 bp, 268 predicted proteins | sample GreLakmeSU08MSRF_FD_187704 | JGI IMG/M metagenome (GOLD analysis project Ga0208942, IMG submission 187704) | Freshwater lentic microbial communities from great Laurentian Lakes, MI, USA - Great Lakes metaG SU08MSRF (SPAdes) | ecosystem: Environmental > Aquatic > Freshwater > Lake... | reverse complement strand
TGTTGTTTACACTTGTGCATAACTTGTATATATCCCTGATTTTATCAGGTATATCTACCCATTTTAGAGAGATAACCCTGATAGGAGTCAGGTTTTATTTAACAAATGTATTTTATTCTTTCATATATCCAAGTCATCAAAAGACTTCATATGACGATATTCCTAGATTAAAATAGATCACTCGTATGAGATAAAGTATGTTCTTATGATTATCGAAAAAGCCTCTATATATTCAAAAAGGGAATTTGATTTCATTCAACTAAATCCAAATTGATATAGATTAATTTAAATTTATCTGTATATATTTAGATAAATATAGTTTGCTTAAAAGTACATCATATATCATAAGAACGAAGCCGGTAGTTATTTTTGGACATCAAGCAGTGCAGGCAACGATCGTTCGTATTATTATGTTTTTTCTTTTGATTATCCTGAAGCACGAAAATTCAACTTTTTCAGAGGTGATGGTTTTTCGTGCAGGTGTATAAAAGATTAAGGGGGGGGGTATTTAATAATAATAAAATTCTTAATTATTATATCTTTCGTATCCCAATCTATCAACGGGTTATGAAATAACTACTGTTATTAAAAATCAAGGGCTAATTGATTAACATCTATATTTAATCTCTGAATCTTTTTCTTCTTTTTCTTCTTTTGCTTCAATCTGCAATATCCTAACTGTTGACATTTCTCATCACTGCACAAACCTTTTTCATCTAGTATTGGTCCATCAAAGTAGGTGTTCTACCCAAACCCGTAAACAAAATAAATTTTAAAATATGCTGTTTTAACCATTAAATTATGGTGTTTTAACCCATAAAATATGTTGTTTTAACCCCCTTTTTTAACTTTTAATAGGTTATGAGGGGTTTCTTTATTGGCAGATAAATCTGGGTATTTCAAATGTAGAACACTTTCCAACTAGAAGATACAAGTTACTGATATATCAAGGCTTTCAGCCGATTGGGCAACAAATAGCCAACAAGATTAGCTAAACCAAGTGCAATTGCTGCACAAACAAAAGAAGAAAAATTATTGAGTATAGAGAGTGCAAGACTGCATCATAGGGTCTGCGAATTTAAGCATTACGGTTTAACGTAACTGCCGGGCAACAGTATCCTGTTGTAGTTTCATGTATTGACACGTTCATTCCCAAAAGACTCTTTGAGCCTTAATAAATGAATAATTATCATTTTCAGTTTGAACAGGGTTGGTATTATTATTTTTTTCTTCTTCTTTTTTTTGTTTTTGAGATTGATACATAGCGATTCCACCAATAATCAATACCGCACCAATACCAATTGGCCATCTATATTTCCAAAGAAAATCCGAAAAAATAAATGCGGCTTGCTGTTGGGCAATCACTTCAGTATTAATGGAAATATTTGGTGTTGGAGAAATATAAGTCTGATTTACTGGGGTTGATGCTACTTTTGATGTCAACCATGTTGAGTTTAAAGTTCCTCCAGTTGATAAGTTTGTATTTGGCGTAATTCCAAAAAACATTTCATGTCGTGTGAGCGGTATAAATTTTGGGTTCATGTTTTTATTTTTTATAGATGTAATAAAGTTTCATTCTTTCATCTACTGGTTCAAACCCAAAGTTTAAACACCAATAGACTAATTTTTTTGTCTCAGAATTTTTAGTAGTTGAAGTGTAAACTTCAAAATTTAACCCTTCGTAATCAATATACGCCACGGGAATACTTTTCCATTTACATAAAATCATATAGTTAAGCAGTCTAACTAATTTTTCTTTATTAGTTATAATGATATCATTAAAAAGTTTCAATTCCATTCGTTTTAATTTTGCTTGTTCATTGTTGTTTTTAATTTGTACTGCCATGTTTTTATATACCTGGTTATCTCTATTAGGTATAAATGATTCCCCTGTAGCAGGGCATACTTGCTCTTGGCGGATAATTCTGGTCTTACTCATGATTTTGATTTTTTGTTGCTTTTAGAAGTGATGTAACTAGACGCAAGAATTTTTTTGTATGAAAAACTTGAGCTCGGGTTCGATAACATCCACTCCTCAAGCTTGGCCTTTTCTATAAAAATGGTTTTTCCATTGGGTTTTGAAAATGGGATTATTCCACCACTAGTTAACTTGTATAGGTAACTCTTTTTGTAGCCAAGATATTCACAAGCTTCATTAACAGTAAGTACTTTTTTTAAAAACATAATTATCTTTTTTTTTGTAAATCTAATTACATGCCTATACTCTTCAAAGTATTGATGAAAAAAGGTCCACGCATTTAATGCGTGGACCTTTTTATTCAGTTTTACTATTGGTTCAATTATTTTTCGTAAGCGTTTTTGAGAGCAGAATGCATTTTTTCAAGAAAAATAAACTTGGGCTGCTGCCTTTTTTTTATTTGATTGTGCTTATCGTTAAATTGTATTTCTGGTAGGCCAAAAAGCTTGAAAAAATCACTGCGAAGTCTAAGTTCGTTATTTTCATTCCCTTTTAGAAGTCCCATTTCTTTTAAGCCAATCCATACCTCTAATAAATCAATTGATTTAAAATTTGTATTATCGTCAATGCTATAATTAATATTGTGGTAGTATACCTTCTTTATCAATAAGCTGATATACTTTATTAATAATTGAAAAAATGCTAGTCTCACGTTATGATGTTGTATGATTTCATTTTTAATTACATCAGGGATTACTAATTCATGAATTGTTACAACCTTTAGATTATTATCTAAATCAATTAAATCAAATTTTAATGGACCATCATACAACTCAGGAAATTCTAAATCCCAATAAAATAATTTTTCAGTAAGAAGTATTTCAGTTTGACTTAACACCTGAATTTTTGTATCAATTGATTCTAGTGAATTTGCATAATTATTTAAATACTCAAGGACTTCTGCTCTCATTTCTTTTAATCTGGAATTTATAAAACCAGGCGTGCCAGTCATTGTTACAGTATCAACTATATAAGGAGGGGGTTCTAAATTCTCAAATTTTCGAAAAGTCATGAATTGCAAATTTTGCAAATCCAAAACTTCTATAAGTTTTGCAATGGCTTTGCTTGGTTCTAATTCAGTAGGGAATCTAAAGTTTATAAAATCCATTTGTTTTTATTTTTTGTATCTTATAAATCAATATTTATTTTATTAGTTGCCTTCTCTTTCATTTCGGCAGCGATATTTACATAGCGTTGAGTATGTCTTAATGAATTATGTCCAAGTAGTTTGGAAGTGGTTAAAATATCTACTTCATTAAAAATCAAGTTAGTGCCAAACGAGTGGCGGCCATTGTGCCAGGTGATGTACTTTTGAATTCCGGCTCTTTCAACCCAGGCCTTTAATGTTTTATTGCAACCATTCGAGGAAGGCAGTTCGAATATTTTTAAAGTTGGTTTGTACGGTGTGCCGAGCAGTTTTATTGCGGTATCATTTAATGGCACAGTAACTTCTTCACTAGTTTTACTTTGGGTTAAACTTAGCATTCTGTCCTTTATGTTTATATTCTTCCATTTCAGTTCTTTTATATCACACCATCTCAAACCAGTAACACAAGTGAATAAAAAGGCTCGTTTAATTTCCGGATTATTCAATGGTATTTCGGAAAGTAATTTTAATTCATCAAGCGTAAGTACATCTTTTTTTCTTGCTTTGCCTGTAGCCTTGCGTTCTACAAAATCCAGCACATTGTTTTTCATTATTCTTTTACGGTAGGCATGGCGTATCATTTTTTTGAATCGGTTGAAATAGGAGCGTGCACCTTCACCAATACTATCCTTTTCAAGATACTCCACAAAATCTTCAATCATTAATGGTTGCAATTCACCAAATGTTAAATTAGGTTTTCTTAAAGTTGATAGAAACTTAGAAAACTTATTCAGTACAGATTGCATGCTCCTTTTGTCTTTCTTGGAGTAACTGTCCACATACGATTGCATCCAAATAGTGACAATCGTTTTCTTGCCAAGATCGATATCCATATCATAATTATTGGCCTCCAGTTCAGCGGCTCTTTTAACAGATATAGCTTCTGCCTGTTGAATTTTTTCCTTGTTGTTTTCTCTATCTACAAGATTTGAAGGCTTATCCAATTGAAGGTGTTTCAATGTTTCAATAGTACGCCTGCCATCTTTATAAATATCTAATCTCAGAGAAACAGTGCCATCAGCATTCTTTCGCTTTCTCAACTTTACGCTCATAATAGGGTTAATTTATATTATCTAAGGTATGAAATTATACTAGTTATTTGTACCTCTGGGCATATCTGAGGTACAACAGAGGTACAAAAATTGAGAAAACAAGATATAATGAAAGGAAACGAAAGGAAAATGCAATCCTATGAAATCCTTTACTGACAAGGGTTTTACGTATAAAAAAAGCCCCGATAAAATCGGGGCTTTGTACCACGTACGGGATTCGAACCCGTGACTCCTCCGTGAAAGGGAGGCGTCTTAACCCCTTGACCAACGCGGCATTTATTGCTAAAGGACGGCAAAGATAGTATGTGGCAGTTTTTTAGCCAAATAATTTAAAAAAACAATTGATAATTAAATTATTTTTGTAAAATTATACATAAAATAGGCATTGCTGACACTGCATTACAGGCAATTATGCACATAAATTATTAATTAAAAATATTCCCACCAAATTAACGCTTACATATTCGTAATTTTGCAACTCAATTTCAAATTCAAATAAAACATATGAGTACAGTAAAAGTTGCTATCAACGGATTTGGCCGCATCGGCCGCTTAGTTTATCGCCAAATATATGATATGAAAGGTATTGATGTTGTAGCCATCAACGATTTAACAAGCCCCGCAGTACTAGCCCATTTATTAAAATATGATAGCGCACAGGGTCGTTTTGGTCAAACTGTAACATCTACCGACAATGCCATAATAGTTAATGGCGATGAGGTGAAAGTTTATGCACAAAAAGACCCTGCCCAAATTCCATGGGGTCAACATGAAGTTGATGTGGTTATTGAATGTACCGGTTTTTTTACCGATAAAGCAAAGGCCGAAGCTCATTTAACAGCAGGTGCCAAAAGAGTGGTTATATCAGCACCCGCAACTGGCGATTTAAAAACAATTGTTTTTAATGTTAACCATGCGATATTAGATGGCACCGAAACAGTAATTAGTTGTGCTAGCTGCACAACCAACTGCTTGGCACCAATGGCTAAAACACTGAATGATAATTTTGGCATAGTTACAGGGATTATGAGTACTATTCATGCATATACAAATGACCAAAATACATTAGATGCGCCACATCCAAAAAATGATTTAAGACGAGGAAGAGCCGCCGCTGCTAATATAGTGCCCAATAGTACCGGCGCCGCTAAAGCTATTGGACTGGTTTTGCCAGAGTTAAAAGGTAAATTAGATGGAGGCGCTCAACGTGTGCCTGTTATTACTGGTTCTGTAACCGAATTATATTCCATTCTAGGAAAAACAGTTACTATAGAACAAGTGAATGCAGCTATGAAACAAAATAGTAATGAAAGTTTTGGCTACACAGAAGATGAAATTGTAAGCAGCGACGTAATCGGCATCAACTTCGGATCCTTATTTGATGCTACACAAACCAAAGTCATGACTATGGGCGATAAACAAATGGTTAAAACCGTTAGCTGGTACGATAATGAAATGAGCTACGTATCTCAGTTGGTGCGTACAGTACATCATTTTGCAGGACTGATAAAACAATAAATAATCAGTTGATTATGAGTAAATTTTCAGACTTTAATTTCTCGGGTCATAAAGCCCTTATTCGCGTAGATTTTAATGTTCCAATAGACATGGATTTCAATGTCACCGACAATACTAGAATAACAGCAACAATTCCTACTATTAAAAAAATACTGGCAGATGGGGGTAGCGTTATTTTGATGACTCACCTCGGTCGCCCAAAAGACGGGGCTGTAGATAAGTACTCAGTAAAACATTTGATTAACTCTCTTTATAAATTACTACATGTTGGTCATCCTAATTCTGATAACTACAATGAAAACACCAAGGTGTTGTTTGCTGATGATTGTATAGGTACACAAGCAGTACTTGCAGCATCTATATTGAAACCGGGAGAAGTTTTACTTTTGGAAAATCTACGTTTTTATAAAGAAGAAGAAAAAGGTGACGAGGCCTTTGCAGAAAAATTAAGTAAACTGGGCGATGTATATGTTAATGATGCTTTTGGAACCGCTCATAGAGCGCATGCCTCTACTGCTGTAATAGCTAATTTTTTTCCTGCAGAGAAAAAAATGTTTGGCTTACTGATGAATGCTGAAGTATTAAGTGCCGAAAAAGTATTGCATCAATCCCAAAAACCATTTACTGCCATTATTGGTGGAGCAAAAGTTTCTGATAAAATATTAGTCATCGAAAATCTTTTGCACCGGGCTACTGATATCATCATCGGCGGCGGCATGTCTTACACTTTCTTAAAAGCCAGAGGCGGTAAAATCGGTTCTTCTCTTTGCGAAGACGACCGTTTGCAAACCGCTTTGAATATTCTGGAAATGGCCAAACAAAAAAATGTAAGCATTCATTTACCAGAAGATTCGGTTATTGCCGATAAGTTTGCGGCTGATGCAAACACAGAAATATGCCCCAGCGATGTCATACCTGATGGCTGGATGGGACTGGATATTGGCCCCAAAGCAACCGATATTTTTAATGAAATAATCGGTAAATCAAAAACCATTTTATGGAACGGCCCCATGGGTGTTTTTGAAATGGAAAAATTTCAGGCAGGCACAAAAGCTGTTGCCGAAGCAGTTGCTGCATCTACCGCAAACGGCGCTTTCAGCCTCGTTGGCGGCGGCGATAGTGTGGCTGCAGTTAATAAATTTAACCTAGCTAATAAAGTAAGTTATGTAAGTACTGGCGGTGGCGCCATGCTGGAATATTTTGAGGGAAAAACATTGCCGGGAATAGCAGCAATAAAAAAAGATTAACAAACTATTGTAGGCACTTTAATGCATTATAGTCATAATTAATATTAGTTAAAGAAAAAGTACATTAATTTTGAAATCTTAACAACAAAAAACAAAAATTATGAAACGTACAGGATTATTAGTCATGCTTGGAATAGTTGCTATCCTCGGCTTTTGGGGTTGCAATGGATATAATGGGTTGGTAACTGCCGACCAAGATGTAAAAAAAGCTTGGAGTAATGTAGAAACAAATTATCAACGCAGAACGGATCTGTACAGCAGCATTATTAAAACTGTAGAAGCATCTGCTAATTTCGAAAAATCTACTTTGCAGTCTGTAGTAGAAGCAAGAGCAAAAGCTACTTCTATTAATGTAGATATTAACGATCCTGCTTCATTGGAAGCTTATCAAAAAGCACAGGCTAACTTACAGGGGTCTTTTAGCAAGCTAATTGCATCTTTTGAGGCATATCCTGATCTTAAAACCACAGCTGCTTTTCGCGACTTTCAAACTCAGATAGAAGGAACAGAAAACCGCATTAACGTTGCCCGACAAGATTATAACAAATCTATTGAAGGGTATAATTTACAAGTTAAAAGATTCCCTAAAAGTATATTGGCTAGTATTTTCGGATATAAAGAGAAACCTTTTTACAAAGCTGATGAGGGAAGTGAAAAAAATCCAGATATCAAATTTGATATAAAATAAATTCAAGAATACAAATGATCCATCTCTATTGAGATGGATCATTAACTTTATTAAAATCTCCTAATGTTTTCTTTATTTAAAAAAAGAGAGTTTTTTACTCCTGCCGACAAAGCGCAGATAGTGGAAGCAATACGGCTTGCTGAAAAAGAAACCAGCGGAGAGATCAGGATATATGTTGAAGGTAAAAATGCTTATGTAGATGCCATTGATCGTGCATCTGAAATTTTCTTTAAATTAAAAATGCAGGAAACACTACACCGCAATGCAGTGCTGCTGTACATAGCCATGGATCATCATCAGCTAGCCTTGTTTGCCGATGAAGGAATTTACCAAAAAGCAGGTGCAGCATATTGGGATGCGGCTGTAAAAAATATGATCAGTCAGTTTACAAAAGATAATATCAGTAACGGTATTGAGCAATGCATAAAGCAAATTGGCGAAACCTTAAAAGAAAAATTTCCATACATACCAACAGAAGATAAAAATGAATTGCCTGATGATATGGTCTTTGGTAATTAGTACAATTAAAAAACGCATCGGCTGGTTAAACAAATAATGAAAAAACTGCTTTACATATTTACTTTACTGTTGATTAACATAGTAGCTTTTTCCCAGGAATCATTTGATCCTGAAAGCTTACTGAAACAGAAACCAACACAACTGGTAAATGATTTTACCGGCACACTCACTCCCGACCAGCGGCAGGCTTTAGAAAATAAGCTGGTTGCATTTGATGACAGCACTTCTACACAAATTGCTGTTGTAATTATTCCGTCTTTAAACGGCAGGGATATTGCCGATTATAATATTGAATTAAGCAGGGCATGGGGTGTTGGTGGTAAAGAGTCTAATAACGGCATTGTATTATTAATAGCAAAAAACGACCGGAAATTAAATATTGCAACGGGCTATGGCGTAGAAGGTGCTTTACCCGATATAACTTCCAAACACATTATTGATGATATTATTCGCCCTAATTTTAAAGGCGATGATTATTACCGCGGTATTAATGAAGGTACAAGTGCCATTATACAGGCCGTGAAAGGTGAATACAAGGCACCTGAAAATTATAGAAAGAAAAAAAAATCTGGCACTAGAATGTTCATTTTATTAATTATGGTCGTTATTTTTCTTGTTGTAAGTGGAGGTAAAGGTAAAGGTGGGGGAGGATCGTTTATGAGTAGGGGTGGTGCGATGCCATTTATTTTAGGAAGCATGCTGGGCAGCAGCAGGGGCTTCGGTGGAAGTGATACCGCAGGTGGCGGGTTTGGTGGTTTTGGTGGCGGAAGTTTTGGTGGCGGAGGTGCAAGCGGTAGCTGGTAGTTGGCTATTAAGCTGTTGAATTATATAATCATAAAAGACCACATTTAGCACTTAGTATGAAAATACCTAAATATGTACATTTACAATAAATCTCGGCTACCTGAGTCAACCGAGACTTATTTAAAACTTGACAACTTATTTCAGATCAATTCATTATTTTAATCCTGCCTCAATATAATCTTCAATCTCTTTTCCTTTTGCTTTTCCTAATTTATTTAATCCGCCTTTAATCATTGGGTCAATAAAACTTCTGAACTGCTCTGGTACTAAATTTCTAAAATTAATAATTTTATCAATTCCTTTTTTTACATTTTTTATATCACTAATTTTTTCAAGGTATCCTGCAAACGTTGCACATGCCCCAATTTTCTCTTGACTTAATGGCATTTTTTCAAAACGAGTAGCTATCAAATAAAAATCAGCTTCTGTACCCTGCTTCATTATTATCTCTCCAACAATTTCTCCTAAACTGCCTTTCGCATCTTCACTATATTTTTTTGCAAGCACATAGGCATTTGTTTCATCAAGCCCTAGTAATCCTTCTAATGCAGCACCAACAACAGAATAACTGCTATCGCTGATGTTCTTTTCGTAAAGTAATTTGTATTTTACATTACTTGTCTTAGCTAAATAGGAAATAGCAGCAGCTTTTGTTTTTTTATCTTTATCTGTATTGGCAATCTTTTCAATAGCTTCAATAACTTTTAGATCTTCAGCCATTTTAGATTTTCCTAGCGCAATAATTGTATTTCTTCTCAATGGCGCATAGACATCTGTTAAACCATTCGCCAATTCAGCTATACCTTTTTTAGCAAAATAATCTAATGCCTCCTTACGATCTAAATAAAGTGAAGCATATTGTATTTGATGAACATAGTTATTGCTGGTTTTATTATCAGTTTTTGTCCATAAAATAATTTTATCTCCATCTACATTAATGAGGTCTGGCTTTTGAGTGTAGCTAAAATAAAAAGTATCAATTTTATTTTTTATCCATACCTGATGCCTAGTTTTTGTAGCTCCATTATATACATCAACGGCAATGAGTAATCGAAAAACTTTTCCAGTTTTTTGTGTTTGCTCAATAATTACCATTGCTTTCCCAACAGAGTCATCGTATTTGTAATCAATCTTAACAATAGGATTACCACTTCCATAAAACCATTGATTCCAAAACCAGTTCATATCCATGCCGGTAACTTCTTCAAAAGCCAAACGCATTTGTCCCGCTTCGCCAGATTTAAATTTATTAGTGTTTAAGTAATTATTAAGCGCTTTAAAATAAGCATCATCACCTACATAGTTACGCAACATATGGTGCACGCGCCCGCCCTTTTGATAACTGACTAAATCAAATACATCTTCTTTATCAGCGTAATTAAAACGAACAAGATTTTTTTTACTTTCATTTGGGTTGGATAAATAAGCCTGTACTCCTTGTTGATTTTCTTCTGCCCCCGCATCTTTACCATATTTATATTCCATCCAAAGCGTTTGACTATAATCGGCCATTGATTCGTTAACCGTAATGTGGCTCCAGCTTTCGGCAGTTACCAAATCGCCAAACCAATGATGAAATAGCTCATGTGCAATTGTACTTTCCCAACCATTTCCATCAACAAGTTCTCTGGCATTTTGATATGCACTTTCTTGATGAAGCGTAGCAGTGGTATTTTCCATTGCCCCGCTAACATAATCTCGCCCTACAATCTGCGCGTATTTTTGCCAAGGATATTCAACACCCAATTTCTCGGAGAAAAATTTAATCATTTCAGGAGTTAATCCAAATACACCTCTTGCATACGCCGCCTGCCCCTTCTCTACATAATAGCTTACCTCTTTTCCTTTATAATTATCCTTTATAATGCTGAATTCTCCAACACCCATAAAAAATAAATAAGGGGCATGAGGTAAATCCATTTTCCAATAATCCGTTCTAGTGCCATCTGAATTTTTTTTCTGGCTTATTAATAATCCGTTACTGAGGGTAACATATTTCGATGGTACAGTCATGTAAATTTCTTCCGTTGTTTTTTGATTGGGTTTATCAATGGTAGGCATCCAAACACTATTTGCTTCGGTTTCGCCCTGTGTCCAAATTTGCGTAGGCTTATCTTTATCTTTTCCCATAGGGTTTATAAAATACAACCCTTTTGCATCCGATATGGCGGCACTCCCTTTTACTTTTAATTCGTTGGGCTTGCTTATATAATCAATATAAATTGTATAATTTTCTGCTGCTTTGTATATTTTATCAAGCGTAATTTTAATTTCCATCCCGTTGTACATATATTTCAATTTCAACATGCTGGAACCTTTTATTATAGATACTTCTTTAATATTCATACCTTTTGCATCTAACAAAAGCGAATCTGTATTGTAAAAATGTGGCTTAAGGGTTATCCATGCTTTACCATATAAGTAGGATTTTTCGTAATCAAATTTTACATCAAGTTTCGTATGCACTAGGTCATTAATTTTTGGATTCGATTCTCTTAAAATATTTTTCCAAGAGGTATCTTTAGGCTCAGCGCTAAATTGGGCTTTTAAAAAAATTGGGCCTGCAATTAATGCAAATAAAAACAATATTCTTTTCATATAAAAAATTTAGACTGCAAAAATAAGAAGGACATGCATATTGCCTAATCATTTTTTTTTAAATGGTATAATAATTATAAATAAGTATTTTTGAACGGGTTAATTGCTATATCAAATGAATAATGTGCCTTTAAAATTATATGTATTTTTCTTTCTTTCCTGCCTGTTATCGGCGACTACGTATGCGCAAAGCTTTCATTATATTTATATTCAAACAGAAAATAAAGAACCATTTTATGTTAAGATGGATAAAAACACTTTAAATTCATCGGAATCAGGCTATATTCTTATACCCAAATTAATTGAAGGTGCTTATCAATGTAGTATTGGATTTTTAAAAAAAGGATTGCCCGAATTAAACATTACTATTAATGTAAAAAATATAAATGAAGGGTTTCTTTTAAAGAATACAGAAGAAAAAGGATGGATGATGGTTAATTTACAAAGTGCTGATAAAGTTCCGCTACCAGTGCTCTTAATCCCCAATAATGAAGTAGAAACAAAATTGGTTGGCGATGAATTTGCAAGAGTTTTAGCTCAGGTTTTACAGGATACCTCTATTTTCGAAGCTGTAGCTGTGAAAAAATATGAAGATTCTAGTGCTATAGTAGGAAATAAACAAATAGATATACCCGCGACTAAGGGAATAGAAATCCCCATATTATTGGTGCCACAACTAGTAGTTGATAAAATTACAAAGCTGCAGTATGATAGCACATTTGAAAATTTGGTTATAATATACCAGGATTTAGTAAATTCAATATCAGATACCATAAAACTGATTATTCCTCTTGAGCGTTCAATCCTTACCCCAGCTTCGGAAAAAGAAATGGAAGTTCCTTATATAGTTACCTCAAAAGTAGATACTGTAAAAAATGATTCCAGATTTATTGATATGGAATTGCAAAATCCAAATCAAAAAATAGATTTAAGCACTAAAATAAACGACGATTTTGTAATTACAGAAAAAAAAAGGACACTACAAATAATACCTGATAGCATTGCTAGCAATAAGCTAGCTCGTGTAGATACTATTAAAATAATGGCAAACTCAGATTGCAAAAAATTGGCCACACAAAATGATTTTATGTATTTACGTAAAAAAATGACTGCCGAAAATACCGAAACAGACATGTTAAAAGTAGCCAAG